>Ga0187866_1000139_pt1 | contig 95994 bp, 79 predicted proteins | sample June2016WEW_11_1_3_FD_133013 | JGI IMG/M metagenome (GOLD analysis project Ga0187866, IMG submission 133013) | Peatland microbial communities from SPRUCE experiment site at the Marcell Experimental Forest, Minnesota, USA - June2016WEW_11_150 | ecosystem: Environmental > Terrestrial > Soil >... | reverse complement strand
TGCCTTGTTCTCGTTCGAGCGGGTTGCAGCTGCTTTATTCTCAGCCGCCTTGTTCTCGTTCGAACGGGTTGCCGCTGCCTTACTCTCGGCTGCCTTGTTCTCGTTCGAGCGGGTTGCGGCCGCCTTATTCTCGGTTGCCTTGTTTTCAGCTGCCTTACTCTCGGCGGCTTTGCTATCAGCGGCCTTATTCTCGGTGGCAGGAGCTTTGTAAGGTGCTCCCGCCTGCTTGGCCGCTACCACCCCCTGACCGCTAAGCTCCCCAGGTTTCGCAGTGGCAGCGATTGCCGGCCGCCCGTGGTTCACGGAGGCCAGGAGCCCGTGGTTGGTACTGGCAGCGTGCACATGCTGGGTCTGGAGCTCCGTTGGCGGCCGGTGTTGCTCGTGTGCCGCAGTCTCTTCCGCTGCAGTTGGGCGGGCGTTAATTCCACCATTGCCGCCGTTATAGCTGACATGGTTGATCGTGGTGTTGTTGATTACGGTTTTGTTGTAAACATTGTGAATGTTCGTGACGTTCACGTTATTCACCGAACGGTTGTAGTAGAAGGCTCCGTTGTTCCAATATCCACCTCCATAGCCGACGCCACCATAGCCGAAGCCGTAGTTGACGCCACCGTAGAAGCCGACCTGCGCACCCCAGTAGCCTTCATTCCAGGCGAAAGCGTTGCCGCCCCAACCCCAATAACCGGGGGTCCAGAGCAAGCCAACGGTGGGCGGCTCGACCCACGTGCCCGGCACCCAGAAGTAGCCTTCATCGCCGTAAGCCCAGTAGCCTGGCGTCCACAAGTAACCGTCGGCGGGCGCCATGGGTTGCTCGTACACCGGGAGCGCGGGCGGAGCGATCGTGATGGACACGCCGAACTGCGCGAACGAGGCGGCCGGTATGGCCAATATCAGAACTGCTAGCAGCAGTAAACGAATGTTATGCATCTTGAACCACCTTGCCAGATCATCCTTCGATTGCCCGGTCCTACCTTGCTGCAGCGGGCTGCGTGGATTGAGAGGCCTCGCGTCATCTGCAAGGATTCCATGGATGCACTGCCAAATCTGTGCACTTTGGATCAGTTTTCGGAAATGTCGCATTCAACGTTTTGAATCGATTTTCCAGGGATATCCTTGCTGGCGCCGGAAAGAAAGCGGCGCGGGCCTAGAGACTAGACCCACGCCGATAAAAGTTAAGCTGGTTGCGTCCTAGGCCGCACCGGATGGGGCCGCTATTCCATGACGCTGAGTTCAATGTTAACGCCGGGATACATCGGGTTGCACAGGTAATACACGCCGCCAATGTCGATGACATAAACGTCTTGCGTGTAGAGCCAGTTGCTTGGCCACGCACCAACAAATCCGAACGAATAGCCACCGTATTGGAAGCGGCGATTACTGTAATCGCCTTGGTTCACACGAAACGTGTGTCCCTGTCCAAAGTTGGCCTTGTAACGGTCGTCGGGAATGCGGCCGCCGCTGGCACGCTGCGCCGGCTCTGCGGGCTTAGCCTGCTGTGCGTTTTTCTCTTCTGGCTTGGTGTTTTTCTCCTGCTGCGCGTTCTTCTCTGCCGGCTTGGCGTTCTTGTCCTCTTGCTTTGCGGGTTTTTCTGGTTGTGCCTTTTTCTCGTCCTGGGCAGGCTGGACTTTCTGTTCGTCCTGCTGGTCGTGCTGCTCCTGCTGTGCGTATGCCGGAGCCGCTGCTCCGAGAGTCAAAGACAGAACTGCTGTGCTGATCACTCCTATTAGCTTCATGGGTGTTGCCTCCATTGTCGATCGATTCGTTACGCTTGCTTTACTGCAAGTTTCCTGTGGTTGCATTGACTGGGCTGCCGATCGCGTCACCAGACACGAGAAGTTCCACTCTCCGGTTTTGCTGCCGGCCGGCGGAGTTGTCGTTGGAGGCTACCGGCAAAGTGTTGCCGAAACCTCTCGAGGAAACGGAATTGGGTCCCACGCCTTGTTGCACGAGATAATCGCGCACCGAGCCGGCACGATTCTCGGACAAAGTCTGATTCATGGCATCTCCGCCCACGTTGTCCGTGTAGCCGCCGACTTCAATGTTGAGTCCGGGGTACGCAAGCAGAATTCCTGCTACCTTCGCTAACTTCTCTCGTGCACCCGGCTTCAACGAGTACTTCCCGGTGTCAAACAATACGTCCGACATGCTTACGATCAGCCCACGCGCGCTATCGCGAGTCTGGAGAATAGAATTCAGCTGCTCGGATAACTTCGCACGCATGGCGGCCTTGTCAGTCTCTGCTTGTTGCTGGCCCAACTGAGCCTGCTGCGCAGCCAGGCGGGATTGTTCCGCATCAGCCTGAGCCGCAGAAAGGGCAGTCGCTGACGAAGCCTGGTTGTCCGCCATGTCTGATCTAGCCTGCGCCGTCGCAGCTTGTGCATCGGCAGCGTCGTTCCGTGCCCTGGCCGCCTCAGATTCTGCCTGGGCTTTTGCAGCTTGAGCTTGCGCTGCGTCGGACTGAGCTTGCTCGTTCTGCCGAATTGCGTAATCAGCCTGGCCTTGCGCCCTGGCTTGCGCATCTGCTGAATCCTGACGTTCATTCGCCAGGCGTACGTCGTCCATTTTCTTGACTGCGATGGCACGTGCATCTTCAGCAGTCTGCACTGCCTCGCGGGAAACTGCGATCAACGGCTTTTTATCGATGTGCTTGTCGGTGGCATAGCCATCCGCATTGTTCATTAATCGGACAGCGTGTTGGTAACTGTCGTGAGCGTAGGTCTCGGCACCCTCGGATTGAGCGATGCGCAGGGCGTTACGCGCCTCGAAAAACTCCAACGGCAACTTGGCATTCAACACAACCGGATCAAACTTGTACCCAGTGGGAATGTAGCCGCCTCGTTCCATCAATTCGTACTTTGCATTCACCGCCTCGGTTGTTCCCTTCGTGTCGTCGCGAACCACGTTCTCGAGCACTACCGCATTGCTGGGCTGACGCACTGCGTAGTAGGGTTCCGCGGTAACAATCAGAGCAAATGCCTGAAGGTCCGTGGTCACGTGAAGCTTGCTGCGATGGTTGCCGCCTAGTAACACCTCGCCCAGGTTCACGGCACGGCCTTCGGGCGAAATCGCCCATAACACATAGGTCAGGTATTCATTGCCGAACGTTGTCGGCTTCTGCAGATTTCCAAACTCGGCATCGATCTCAATCGATCCCCGCTTGCTGTTCACCTGCGCTTCACCATCCGCCGCAGGCATCAAGTCCGTGCCCGCAAAATCCAGTTTCGATGATCCGCTGCGGTGCTCGTAGTTGACCGCTTGCACACTACGGCTGATGACGGTTACGCGGAACGTGGGGGTTGGACTCATATGCTCGACGTCATCGGTTGTTTGAGAGTTGGTCTGAGCTCCTGCGGGAAAACTCAGTACGATAATTGCGACGAACAGAAGCGTTTTCTTCACACGATCTCCTTGTGGCAAGTATCTGCCATATTGCTTTGTATCGAAGCTGGTCTATTTATATTTGTGACCGTTTTCTTTACGTTCCAATGCGAACATGGGACAAAGAATGGAACATCCCGAAAACATTCAGCAGCCAAAGGACGACGGCTATGACCACGACGCCGTTCAAAATTGACTTGATGGATGACTGCATGGGGATGAAGCGATTCACCAGCCACAGGAGGACACCCACCACGATAAGAACTTCCAGGAGTTGAATTAAGGGCATGATCTTTGACCTTTCTTCGTTTTTTGCGGCGAACGCCTCTCATCCGCCTGAGGTGCTGCGCTAGTTTCGATGTTCAAGAACTCTTTAGGGGCGGAATCGTGTCCGCCGCAGGTTCGCAGGGGACACGCCCACAAGAAATGCCGATTGGCTGGATGTGGTCGCTTCGCCTTAATTCATCACGACCGGCCCGCAGCAACCTTAGGATGAAAGCTACGAATCAGCGTCCGCAGCTCCGTCTACACACTCAGGAGAATAAAGAATGACAGGTGCAGACTCTCGTGTCTGAGCAAGATAGCTCACTTGCGGAGATTAACCACGCAGTGACGACACTCCAAGGCAAACTGGATGATCCACAGACGTGAAACAGCTATTTGAACAATTGGCCGATGTTCCCACACCGGCAAGACGGACTCCGCATGAACTTGGGAATCGCGCGGGCGACGGTAAGGGCTGAAGGGGAGTTAAGATATTGCGGTCTGTCGAAAAGCGATGATGAGCCGCCGCCGCACATTGATTTTCTCTGCGCTCGAATGGCAAATGACCGCAGCCCCTGTATTAGCCCCAGTGACCCAACTCTTGATGTCCGAAATTGAACAATCGTTTTCGCTTGGAAGGAGAGGGCTTTTTCAACATTGACTGTGAAAAAAGCCGGTGGCAAGAGTCTTGAAACTCAGAACCACTGTGCTCTTAAGCTGTTTGCACCAAAACTGATTCATGAATCCCAGAACTGTTCAAATTTGCACAGCTTGCCCCGGATCCTTCCAGAAGACAACCATTACTCGTGGAGCACGATGTCGAGCAGCGAACTGTGAACTTCCAACCCACCGTTATAGTCAATAAGGCCCAGCTGCCGGAACCGATTCATAAAGAAGTTAATTCGAGCTCGGGTCGTACCGACCATTTCCGCCAAAGTTTCCTGGCTTATTTTCGGAATCACATTCTCCGTTCTCCCTTCCTTTCCGAAGCGGGCCAGCAGCAGAAGAGTCCGGGCCAACCGCTTCTCAGCCGAGTTGAAGAGCTGATCAACCAAATCCTCCTGAGTTTGGTTATAGCGGCGAACGAGATATGCGACTAAAAGATCTGAAAACGCATGCTCACGGTGAAGTACGTGCAGCATCGCGTCCTTTTCAATTCTTAGGACAAAACAATCTGTAACAGCGATGGCAGAGGCGACGCGCAGAGGCTGGTCAGAGGCAATACACCCCTCACCCATGAAATCCCCTTCTCCTAGCAAGGCGATGGTAGCCTCTTTGCCCCGCGCAGATAGGACCGTGAGTTTTGCTCGACCTGTTTGAATATAGAAAACAGCATCACTCGGTTCGCCTTGTTTGAAGATCGCTTTGTTCTTCGGATATTGCAGGATTGTTCTTCCCAATCCGGTTTGGGCGAGGAATGTCTTCGGATCAAATGTCCGTGCTTTGCCAGATGACATACAAAGCTCCGCACGGGAAACCCCGATGTGAGAATCGTGCACCCGCCAGCTACAAAAAGCAATACAAAATAATGCTTGTTACGAAATCCGAACAAAAAACTTCCCTGCCTTGTGCCAAAAACTGGGGTCCGCGACCAGAAGTCGAACAGCTCAGTTAGATCTCTACGGCGAATGCTGGCCGAAAGAACCAATCGCGTTAATGGCCTTGCACCTAATACTGTGCACTTTTGAACAGACAGACTCGAGGCCTTCCGCTACCCTTTCGGAAAAGCTAAAGTACAACCTTCCTAAAAGGCAGAAAGAAGTACTGGGATGCCTAGAATCTTACTGGCAGAAGACGACGACGCTGTCAGGGATATGTTACGGACAGTACTGGAACGTGATGGCTTCGACGTAGTCGCCGTCGCAAGCGTGCGCGAAGCGCTCGGCCGCATCGCTTCAGAAGATTTTGACGCACTTCTCTCTGACCTGCACATGCCGCATGCCGGTGACGGGTTTACGGTCGTCAGTGCTATGCGACACACGCACCCGGAGGCAGTAACGCTGGTGCTCAGCGGGTACCCGGAGCTCGACGAAGCGCTGTCCGCCATCCGCTTGCAGGCTGACGAAGTCCTTGTCAAACCAATCGAAATGTCCGTACTCCGAGAATGTATTCACCGGAAACTCGCTAACCCCGTACACCACCGACCGCTGCCCACACAAACTGTGGCCTCCATCCTGGAGCATAACCTCGATGCGACGATTCAGGACTGGATGGCGCTGGTGGAGCACGACGAAGAGCTGACTTGTATCCCGTTGAGTTTTCAGGACCGCACCGGTCATCTTCCCAATCTCATCGCTGATCTGATTTTCCGCTTACGCCTCCCTCAAACTGACAAAGCAGACATCTCCATCCCAGCACGCCAGCACGGAGATCTACGCCGTCAACAAGGCTACACTGCGGCGATGGTGGTCGAAGAATCGCGAATCCTGCAGGTTAGTATCTTTAACACCCTACAAAAGAATCTAGATAGAGTGGATTTCAGCAGGGTACTGCACGACGTAATTACCATCGCGGACGAAGTGGACTCGCAATTGAAGCAGGCCGTGCTCAGCTATGTCGAACCCGGCCGGGCTGCCATGTCGGCGGCCTAGAACACCGAAATCAAACGGCGCACGCTCCTATATTCAGTCATGGCAAGATGCGACAACTGCAAGGTTACACTCCTGGGATCATCGTGATTTCACTCGTGACAAGTGAGGGTAACTTTAGTTCGGAGTCATACCGGAATAAGCGACTACACTTGAAGCTATGAGACATTACACCGTCAAAATGATGAACGGGTTTAGCGCGTTCAAGTGTCCACTTTGTAAACACTCCGTCACCACACAGGAGTTCAGCAGCCAGAATGGCAACTGCCGTACTCAAGCGGCTAGGGCAATGAACGAGCACGCCACGGCTGCACATGGCCGCCCCATACCCATGTCACCGCGTGATGCGCAAATGTGGCATGCCCATTAAACGCGCAATTCGCCAGAAGCAATGAAAGGCAGTGCGGTATGACACCCGAAACGTATTACACAATCCGGCGCACTCAGTCGCCCTGCGGATCTCGCTCGGCAGTGGTCTTCGAGCTCACTTACCGGCGCGTGTGGCGTCCGGAACTCAGCGATGAAGGTCAGTGGTGCGACTTTTTGGTTGAACAGAAGGAAGTTGAGGCAGGCCAATTCCCCGCCTTGTTGACTACATAGGACTGCCCGCCGTTGTTCGGAATTGCTCATCTCTTAGAGAAAGGAATTACAAGGTGGTCCGGCTTCGGAAAATCTTATTCTCTGGGCACGCGAATCAATCGGGTGATAACCCAGCACGAGAAAACGTCATTTTCTGTCGCTTCCTGTCGTAATATCGATAGCACTCATTCACCGCATCGTGTGCGCAATCACCTGATGTCTTGTTCAACCGTTTTGGGTTTCAACGGCTTGACTCCTGATTCCACATAATGTGCGTAACTTGGTGAGAACAGGTCTTGAAAGAGGCCACCTTCAGGATGGGCCGCAAGCGATCACCGGAACCGAGGTGAAATTGTGAAATTTGCCTCTTGTCAGTATTCAACGAAAATGGACTTGCAGACTTGCAGACCGGTCAAAATTGACCAGCCTGTTGCCGAGCAGCGGTGCATGATGCGGCTATGAGAGCCAAGCAGGAACAAGCCCTGTCCGTTCGTTGCCCCACTTGTGGCGCCAAGCCGGGAGAGAAGTGTGAGCTTAGCACTGGCCAACCCCGCACATCGCCGCATCGAGACCGACGCTTAGAAGCTTCGGAAAAGTAACTGGTCAGCAAAACCGATCTGGCTAACCCTGGAATGCAGCTTAGATCAGCGAAACCGTATTCAATATAATCAAGCCGGCTTCGGTTCCGTGCATCAAGTCTGCCCACGACACAACAATTGCAGACTCAAGGACTTGGTCAAGACTCTGATTCCCGTTAAGCGCCATAGGTTTTTCCTCCGACTGGGGAAGTGCGGAAGTGCGCTCAGCCTTTAGCTGATGCAGCGTTGTGCTGCGACGCCCGCCGTACCTCTGCGCTATCCAGGTAACAACCGCGCTGGACATGCCGAGAGTGTGCTGTGACGACGGCATAGGGGACACCCAGAAAACGTTTCGCAACAATTCCCGTGACCTCGATGCCATTGAAGTGTTGTTGCTTTACCTTCCCGAAGATCTTCTGCAGTGCGTTCTGGATCTTCTTCGCTCCGAGGGCGCCAAAGAACATCACCTTGACTTCAGCTGCCATGAAAAAGAAGTTCCATCCTGCGGCATGGATCTTGCGATCAAGGGCGAAGCTATCCAGCGCCTGGACCAGGCTCCAGTTCCCCGAGCAAGGCGCAGTCTCCAGCCCAAAGGACTGCATCATCAGAGACGACTCATTTGTCAGAATTGCTCCGACTTGGACGGTTGGTGGCATGAATCCTCCGGGGAAACTTGTGCGGTTAGGCTTGAATGAGCGCAGTTACGACGATCAGCAACAGTGAACCGAACAGAAGCGGCCCGCTGCCCAACAGCACGGCTTTGCTAAGCAGGCGGGATTTCAGTAGATCTGCCCGCAGCTTTTCACTTCTGCAGTTCGGACAAGCGCACTGACAAGGTGCCCTCCACGGGAAGGCGACTCGGTTCCAGATTCCGGCTGATCATCCGGCAGTGGCCCTTGAACTACCTTGTCCGGGCAAGTCCCACCTCAAGAATGTTGCTAGGCCGTCTGGGTTGGCAGATCAACTGTTCTCTTGAGCTATCAATAGATTCGTTTACTTCCTCCTGAAATACTGTGCAAAACAGCTCACTTCCAGAGGCCCGTTGGTCCTATAATCTGCTTACTATGAAGTCGTCTGCGGCATCCACTACAACCCGCGGATTCGATCCCGACACTTTCCTTGCGACGATTGGTGACGGCAGGAAGATTCTGTTTGTTCCGAGAAAGGAAATGATCTTCGCACAAGGAGACGGGGCGGACGCCGTCTTCTATATCCAAAAAGGCAAAGTGAGGCTCACCGTCGTATCCAAGGTCGGCAAGGAAGCGACGATTGGGATAGTGAGTGAGGGGAACTTTTTTGGCGAGGGTTCCCTGGCAGGTCAGCTTCTGCGTATGGGCTCCGCGGCCGCCATGACGGATTGCGAGCTTCTGCGAGTGGACAAAAAAGCGATGATGGATGCTCTCCACCGCGAACACGCATTTTCCGACATGTTCGTGGCGTATTTGCTGGCGCGTAATATCCGATACGAAGAGGACTTGGTCGACCAACTGTTCAATTCCAGTGAAAAGAGACTGGCGCGCGTCCTTCTATTGCTCGCTCATTTCGGCAAGGAGGGGGTTCCTGAAACCGTCGTCCCCAAGATCAGTCAGGAGACCCTGGCCCACATGGTTGGAACCACTCGTTCGCGAGTCAGCTTCTTCATGAACCGGTTCAGGAAGTTGGGATTCATTCACTATGCGGGAGGAGCAGAAGGCGGGCTACAGGTTCACAGCTCGCTGCTCAATGTAGTTCTGCACGACTAGCTGTTCTCCCCAGCGCGATTCCCCAAGATGCTCCAGTTCTGGCACATCTAGCCCGCTCAGCGCAATCCAAGCGCCTTCGGCGAGCCTGGCCTAACTAAGCCCGGCCAAATGGCGTGGGCTCACTTCATTGCGATAGGAGCAGATCAAACCATTCGTGGAAGTTCTGAACTGGCGTCCGGACACTTGCCAACGCACTGCCATCGAATGGGGATCGGTTACGCCGTCCGCGAGTAATTTTCGGCTGATGCGGTGAGGCATCATAATTCAGGCGACATAAAAGGGATACGATGAGATCCATCGAAAATACCCCGGCTATCGTCTACTTATTCTTGAAGAAATACCGATGAAGCTTCTCTGGCGCTGGTGGTTGGCAGGAGTCGTAGCGGACAGTTGCAAATTGCATTGCTAAGGTCAAATCCTTCGTCCAGTTATCAAAGGAAAAGCTGTTACCTGCTGGGATAGTTTCCGAGTTGGCGACGACTCGGGAGTTACCGCTCACGTTGTATGGTCCTGCCCATGTACTACTGGCCATCCGCCGAATGGGCTGCCAGTAGCCGGTTTTGCTGTCCTTACGAAAAAGCGTATGTGCACTTCTGGCTCTTGACGAGGTACCACTTCGGATCTAAGTTCTCTGCAAGAAGTCTCTAATCTTCCAGCCTGCGGACAGAAAAACGCAGCGTCGACTCTGGCGCTTGCTCCGATGATTGTTCTGGCCGAGCAAACGCACAAAACGACCCTTCAAGTTGGTCTCAGAGCTGACAGAGCAAGCTGAGATCGGGAGTATTGCGCCAACAGAAGGCAACTCCGGCGTTATGCCAGAAGTGTGCTTACCCGTGCATGGAGGTACGAAAGGTGAAAATGAAGTCTGCTCCGCCCACCTCGAAGGCGGCAGGGGCCTAGATGTCGTACCTGGGTATTTCAACCGGAATCCAGAGGGGCTTCGGGGCTAATCAGGAGAAGACACGTTACAAGGAGGAATCGTGATCAAGACAGGTAAACTCGCGTCAGTTTTGACTTGGGTGGTGCTGTTTCTCCCCGGAATGGCATTGGCTCAAACCGACCCTGGAGTTCAGAGTGGCAACCGCGGCACAGGCGCGACACTCATTAATCCGGCGAATGACCCGAACGGCTTCTACGCCTTTTTCCAGGACGGTCTCACTCGCTTCCAGGAAATGGAGACGGTTTCCAACTCCGCCAACGTCGGCCTGGGACCGCGGTTTAACTCAAATCAGTGCAGTTCATGCCACGCACAACCTGCGGTCGGTGGTACAGGTGCTGCCGTCAATCCACAATTCCAGTTCACCCGCAACGGGGTCGCGCCCGGCAACACCACCCCATATTTCATTACGGCCAATGGCCCAACCCTTGAAGCCCGGTTCCCGTTCTTCTTTAACAATTACGGCACGACCAACACCAACTCTTCCCATGGCAGAGCCAACCTCAAGGTTCCCAATGGTGACGTTCCGTATGGCGGAGCCAACCTCAGCGCTCCCAACGGCGGAGTGGAAGATCTGTACACCGTTACCGGCCGCTCCGATGCCGGCAGTTGCAATCTACCGCAGCCCAATTTCAGTGCTGCGCGGGCGGCGAATAACATCATCTTCCGGATTCCCACGCCTGTGTTTGGTGCCGGCCTGATCGAAAACCTGGATGACTCAACCCTGCTGAACAATCAGTTGGTGAATAACAACAACAATCTTGGTATTTCCGGCTCGTTCAATCGCAACGGCAACGACGGCACCATCACCCGCTTCGGCTGGAAGGCGCAGAACAAGTCGCTGCACATCTTTGCCGGTGAGGCTTACAACGTGGAGATGGGCGTCAGCAACGAACTGTTCCCTCAAGAGCGGCCATCACCTGGAGAAGACCAGCAGCAAACCGGACTGCCGACGACCTGCCTGAACCTTGCTGGAGTCGGTTACCCGGAAGACACGTCCAACCCAACGTCTACGCCGAACGCAGCGGTTCTGGATGACGTGTCAGCGTTTGCCAACTTCATGCGGTTCCTGGCTCCCCCGCCCACCGGAGCGGTTGTGCTTAATGGGCAGAGGGTCTCCCCAAGTATGATAGCCACCGGCAGTGCCTTGTTCAGCTCTATCGGCTGCGCGGCCTGCCACAATCCAACGCCAGGAACGACGCAAGTGTCGAACTTCGTTCCATCGTTGAGCAACGCCCCGGTACCTGCGTTCTCGGATATTGAGATCCATCACATGGGTACTGGCCTGGCGGACAACGTCTCCCAGGGCAACGCGGGAGGCGACCAGTTCCGTACGGCGCCTTTGTGGGGCCTAGGGCAGCGGATCTTCTTGCTGCACGATGGCCGCACTACGAACCTGATCACGGCGATCCAGGACCACGCGAGCCAGGGCAGCGAAGCCACCTTTGTGGTGGAACAGTTCTTCAACCTCCCTCCCCCCCAGCAGCAGGAAATTCTGGACTTCTTGCGCTCACTGTAGCTGTTTTAGGCACGCTTGCTGGCGAGATACGTACGAAGGTGTCTCGCCAGCCTTTTCCAAGTTTTGAAAATGATGGGCGACTGATTCTCCGGGTTCCCCACCCGAAATTACTTGGGATCGAAGGACAAATATGCGCTCTAGATTCTTAGGTTTCTTGCTCGCCCTCGCCTTGTCCGTATCGTCGCCGGACTGGGCCCAAGGCGTCGGACCGCAGAGCGCTCCCAAGAGCGGCGACTTTCCCAACGAAATGCAGCCCGAGACCAAGGTGCCGCAAGGAGTCATCCTGGTGAAGGGCGCTTGGTCGAGCGCGAGTGATTCCGCGACTCCGCTGCCGGAAGGCGGGAACGTGACCAACAATGTCTTCAGCGACCAGTACTTTGGAATGACCTACGCTGTACCCCCGGATTGGGCCGAGAAATACGAAGGACCGCCACCGTCAGACAGCGGTCGCTACGTGCTGGCGCAGCTCAGGCCTGCGGACACATTCAAAGGACTTGCTCGAGGGATTATCTTGATCACCGCCCAAGATATGTTCTTCACGCCGCTGCCTGCGACCAACGCGGTGGAGCTGATCAATCACTCGAAAGACAACCTGCAGGCCGACTACAAAGTGGAAATACCGCCTAGGGAGACCAAGATCGCCGACCGCTCCTTTATATTCTTTGCGTATTGGTCTCCGGCAGCACAGCTGCATTGGTATGTTCTGGCTACCCAAATCCGCTGCCACGCGGTTCAAATTGTGCTGACCAGCCGTGACACCGAACTACTGGAGAGCTTGATCCTGGATTTGAACAAGATGAAGTTGCCCGCCGAGGCCAGTCCCACAGCAGGAGAGGGTGGGGGCGCTGTCCCTGTTTGCATCAAGGATTACGCGCGCGACGAAAACCTGATCGCGCGGGTTGACCCGGTCCTTACCGAGCATAGGTTTAACCCTGTTCCGGTCCGAGTTATCATCGACAGAGAGGGCAAGGTAAAACACATTCACTTTCTCAGCGCATTTCCCGATCAGGCAAAGGCCATTGCCGATGCCCTGGGGCAATGGAAGTTCAGGCAGTACCTGCGGGACGGGCAGCCGGCTGAGGTGGAAACCGGCATCCTGTTTGGACGCGCGCCACATCCGACCGGACACCTACAAGGGGATGCTGCGACCGAGTGATTCCTAGAGGATTCAAGACACGCTCCCGTATTCGCAGGATCACGGATCGGAGAGACGAGTTCGGGTTGAGTCCACCGAGAATCGTGCCTCTTCCTTCGTCCGCCCTGCTATCATCCGTAGCCGAGGGGAAACGCCAAAATGGGAGACTTGTCCGCCCTTGTACAGCAGTTGAAAAAAGAACACGAACGTGCACAAAAAGAGGTCCAACGTATAGGCGCGGCACTTGCGGCCTTGGGGAGCGTTAGCTCAGATGGCGCGTCACGCCAGCACGCGATATCCGCTGCTACTCGTCGGAAGATCAGCCTGGCGCAGAAAGCGCAGTGGGCCAAGCAGAAGGCGAACGGTCGCACGCCGAAACCTAAGCAAACGATCTCAGTAACAAGCCGTAGGAGAATGGCGGCCGCTCAACGTGCAAGGTGGGCGAAAGTGAAGCGCGAGAGCAAAGCTGCCTAGGACCTACGAACTGGGAGAAAAATGATTCCTCCCACCTACAAACCGAAGAAAAAGTTTATGCAGCTTGCGATCGCGGAGGCAAAGCGCGCCCGCGACCGAGGCGACTATCCTATCGGTGCCGTTATCACGCGTCTTATTGGGAAACGGGAAGTGGTTATCGCGTCTGCCGGTAACCGGGTAAAAACTTCGGGTTCATCCATCAAGCATGTGGAGCTTGAAACCTTGAAATATGTTTCCTCCGGCTACGGTCGGTATCTCCCGGATTTCGTGTTGTATTCCACGCACGAACCTTGTGCTATGTGCGCGGGTGCCTGCGTCTGGTCCAAAATAGGAGCGGTGGTATTTGGCGTTTCCCAAGAAGATATCACCGCCTACGGCAAGAAACACGGTACGGAGGAATTCAAATGGCGCGCCTGTCTCATTTCATGCAAATTCGTCCTTGAAAAGGGCGATCTTCACATTCCCGTCTTCGACAATTTCTTGAGGCTGGAGTGCCGAAAGTTATTCGGATATCGAGCTTCCTGACGTGCCTCGCCGCCGCGATCGAGATCCTCGATCATTTCGCCGAGCCGCCAACGAGGATGCGGTAACAGGCAGCCCTGCAGCGCCAGTTGCCACGGGGGGATCTTCTTCCGCAGTTGCTTTTTGGCCCTGTCGGCCAGGCGCGCCGGATCCGTTTCTCCCGGCGCCAGCGCACGCAGCAGCTCGCGACTATTTTCATGTTTCGTTGTGACCGGATTCCGGTCATGCTGAACCTGTTATCGTCAATCATCGCTCTATGAGAGTTGTACGGAGGGGAATGCTCCATTTGTGACCCGCCCCTGGACAACCGTAACCTGCACAGCAAGCGAAGTCCGCGTCAAAATGGGACGATGCGGATTGGGGCGAAACCCACGATTGCGATCCTGCTTTGCGGACTTGCTCTGTGTGTCTCGTGGGCGCAAGGAGAACCTCGACAAACCGGAACTTCGAGCACCGTACGGCAAGGCGCGAATGGGAATCATGGGCGAAAGACCGATCGCACAATGAGTCCAGACGATCGTCTGTCCGTGATCGCTGCTGCGCTCGATTCCAAAGCACGTCTATATTCTCAGCGCGACTGTTCTCATCTAGTGCATGCAATCTACGAACAAGCTGGCTTCTCTTACGCCTACGCGAGTTCTTCCGATCTCTACGTTGGGGTCGAAGGGTTTCAACGAGTCACGCGGCCTCAACCCGGCGACTTGGTGGTGTGGCGCGGGCACGTGGGAATTGTAATCAGACCGTCGCGGCACGTTTTCTTCAGCCTCATGCGTACAGGGCCTGGGATTGACGACTACGAAGCTCCATATTGGACCAGCCGAGGACGCGCTCGGTTCTATCGTTACGTCAAGAATGATTCTTGCCCAGGATGTGCCCATTCGCGGCAGTCTGACTGACTTGAAGTAACGTCCGCCATTTCACCTATAATCCTCAGTTGGTGGAATCTGTTTGCGTCAACTATTTGAGCGGAGTTTTGTGGCACTGGTATCAGTGTAGGTATCAACAACCTGCAAGCACTAGATAATAAAATTAATGGCGGAGAGGGAGGGATTCGAACCCTCGGTACGGTTTCCCGTACTCCAGTTTTCAAGACTGGCGCCTTCAACCACTCGGCCACCTCTCCGCTCTATTACAGTTTTACTACAAACCCCATTTTTCGGCGGGCCGGTTCTGGTTTTCTCACGTTTCCGGGCACCTCAGGGGACGCAGGAAGTCAGCCTACCAGCCCTTGTCCGGGCCCTCGGTCGTCAAAAGCTTGCGTGATACTTGCCATCCACTGAACCTCCTCCAACTTCGCCACGAGTGATGCGTCGGGATGAGTTGGTACGTATCCACCGTCGAGCCGGACTCCGCCGGCCACATCTTCTGTGATTAAATCAAACCATGTTTGCCCGCAAGATTCGCGTCGAATATATCTCGCCAGATCAAAGCCGGAAGCGGCCTTGCCCTCTGAAGTGGATGGACAATTTCGCCATGCGCAACTTTACCAATGCCAGTATGTTTGACGATACCTTGCCCATTGCCGACGGGCAGATGGAGATTGGCGCGGCTGTTCCGTTGGATAAACTGCGCGAAGCGATGGAAGATTGGTTTCGCCGCAAGAGCTATCTTGCTAAGGACTCGAAGTTGTCACTGGAAGAGATCCCCAGGGCTGGCCCAGACTAGGGCCATTATCATTTCTGGCCGACGAGTTTGGAGTACTGAGAAGAGAGTACGACTCTAATGGGAACACCGGGTCTTCGCACACCGAATTGGGAGTTTTTTCCCGGTCGCCGATTTTGAGCAACCGGTCAGCAACTGGAAGTCGTCCTATTTCTGCTAGTTGCGATTTCTGGAGAGATGGCAGTTGGTTTGCACAGCTACTCCATCGGAGGTGCGGATAATGAGCTCTAAAGCAAAGCTCTTCCCCCTATCCAGCACCGGCGACATATCCTGTAGGGCGCCCGTCCGAGGTTCGTGGGGCGAACCTCCGGCGAACTTAGAGGACATGCAGTTTCTCCGCTCCTGGCTGGTTTACGATTCCGAAATCCAGCATAACTTTGTATCCGGTCGCAGCCATCGATGCATAGCCCTCGGTTTGGCGCTGGCGTTTTGCATCAGCGCAAGTTTCTGGACTGGGATAGGGCTTATCGTCGCGCGCGTGTGGAAGTAAGCTCCAGCTATTTGTCGTAGTGCAGAAGCGACATCACATCGTAGCCTTTGAGTTTCTCGCGGCCTTTCAGAAAATCCAGTTCCACGATAAACCCGAGTCCTGCAATCTCCGCACCCAGTAAAGTCGCCAGCTTGGCTGTGGCCTCCGCTGTTCCTCCGGTGGCCAGCAAATCGTCCACAATGAGCACGCGTTGCCCTTTCTGAATGGCATCCTTGTGCATTTCCAGCGAGTTGGTTCCGTATTCCAGCGCGTAATCGAACTTCACGGTTTCAGCTGGGAGTTTGCCAACCTTGCGGACAGGGACGAATCCAGCATGCAGGCGGTATGCGAGCGCGGGCGCGAAGATGAAGCCCCGGGCTTCCATACCGACAACGAGGTCAATCTTCTGGTCGAGATAGTGCTCGGAAAGCCTGTCGACCAGGGTGGCGAAGCCGTCCTTGTCTTTCAGTAAAGTCGTGATGTCGTAGAAGAGGATCCCCTTCTTCGGGAAGTCGGGCACTTCGCGGATTAATTGCTTGAGTTGGTCAGCATTCAGGCTCGAGTCGGGGGACAATCTACCATGCTCCTTCAATGCGAAATGAACTGAGTCCGGAGGTCAATCGGACTTCGGATTCCTCGACGGCATCGACCCGAGCAGCGCGTGGTCCCTCCCGAAGTCGCGATCTCAATCCGGCGATTTGATCGCGAGTTCCTTGAGCGTGTACCTCCACGCTGCCATCGGCGTTGTTGCGCACCCAGCCGGCGATCCCGAGAATGTGCGCTTCCCGTTCCACGAACCAGCGGAAGCCGACACCTTGCACGCGCCCGCGAACCACCAAACGGCGAGCCTCAATCGGTTTTTCAGCGGAGATCATGCTCCCAAACAAAAATGCAGAAGTTAAGAAGCCAGAATACAAAGACCAAGCGGATCCATTTCAGAGTCTAATTTCTGACTTCGTCCTATGCCCGGGACAAGTAAACGCCTTCGGCGGTATCCACTTTGATTTTCTCGCCCTCATTGATAAAGGGTGGTACCTGCACCACCAGCCCCGTCTCAGTTTTCGCTGCCTTGGTGACGCTGGAGGCAGTGGCACTCTTCAGTCCAGGTTCGGTCTCGACCACAGTGAGTTCCACCGTTTGAGGAAGTTCAATGCCAACGGCCTTGCCATCGAAAAACTCGACTTTGATTTCCAGGTTGGCAATCAGGTAGTCCACGGCGTCGCCCAGAACTTCTTTGGTCAGGTGGGTCTGCTCGTAATTCGCCGTATCCATGAAGTAGTAGTTGTCGCCGTCGGCATAGAGGAACTGCATGTCGACCTCGTCCACATTGACTTTTTCGATGGGGTCGGGCGAACGGAAGCGGTGCTCGAACATTGCGCCGGTACGCAGATTGCGCAGTTTGGCCTGAATGAAGGCCCGCAGATTGCCGGGCGTGCGGTGTTCGACGGCGAATACAGAATGCAGATCATTATTGTGCTTGATGATCATGCCGGGGCGCAGTTGGGTCGCAGGGATCGACATCGCTCGAAACAATCTCCTTCAAATAAGTGCGGTTTGCTGAGCTGACGGAAGGCGGGCAGGCCACATTTTCCGCCGCACACGAGGACCGAATAGATGATTCTACACTCCGTACCCGAGAAAGAAAACCTTTCCCCAAGCCATTGGCCTGTGCCGGTTTGGGGATCGATTACGCGGATCTCGGCGAGACCCGCCTCATTCACAAATATTTGACAAAGATCACAGTGAGAGGTGACGGCGATAATAGAATCCCACCCTCTCCGCCATTACTTTTTTCATCTGGTACTTGCGAACCGGTACTACCCGCACCAGCTTTGTTCACTTTCTTGCTGTAGTGGCTACGGATTGTCGCAATTCGCCGGTCGATATAAAGCTCACACCGCCCACGGGGTTACCCGAGGCCATCTGGTTGCGTATCTTTTCGCGGTTGGGGCCGGCACGCTTGATGGCTTCCGCGAGGCTGCGCAGCGCTTGCTCGATTGGGGTACCCTCAGGCAGGCGGAAGATCCATGGGATGTTCGTGCTCGTCAGCGCGCGATCGGAAGATATCGCAACCACAGGAATGAATGACTTCACTGCGATTTGTTCAGCCAGGTGGCTGGAAGGGCGGTCGAGGGCAATCAAAGCAAGAACCTGATCTTGATAGACCGCCTTTACGAGTTCGTCGGACGCTTTTCCCCAAGAGAGTTGTGAGGGAATTCCAATCAGAGATATGGGTTGGCCTTTACCGTTGATCTCGCTGAGTAGGTGAATCACCTCGGCGGAGCGCACGATCTCATCGGCCTGCGGACCAAAGACGCCAATTTGCAGCTTGCCCGTTGTTACCTCGCCCAGCGTTGGTCCGGCATAGTAAACGCCGTTCTCTCCCACGCGAGCATACGGCTTCTCCATGGTGATGCGGCGGTACTCGATGCTGCCATTGCGTACGCGGGCGAGAAATAGCGGAGCGATGTTCTTGCAGTTTGGATCGAAGACCATGTCGCCGGTCACACCTTTATAGCTTTCGACGCCAGTGAGTGCATCCCGAATCCTGCCCCTGTTCAGTCCGGCGCGGCAGATCGCGTCCAGCAGAATCTGCATCGCGTCGTAGGCCAGAGAGGCGAATTGATCGGGCTTCTCGTGGAAGCGAGCCTCGTAACGGGCATTGAAGTCGAGCCAGCGATGGTCAGTGCGTGTGGGATCGTACGGGAAAACGGCCTCAAAGCCTTCGGCAGCGGTACCCGCCAGCTTTACGAGTTCGCCGCCGATGGTGCGATGACTGCCAAACACACGCTGCTTCATACCCAACTCCTGCATCTGCTGCAGAATCATCGCTGCGGGTCCAATGTCGGTCCAGAGCACGATGCCGTCAACGCGCGAATCTTCGATTACCTGAAGTTGATGGCGAAAGTCGGTATCGCCGGGCCGAAACTTTTGCTCGATCACCACCGGGTGCCCCAGCCGCCGTGAGGCGTCGCGGAATTTCGGAACACCGAAACGGCCGTAACGATCGTTCACACGCAGGATCGCGATCCGCTTCAGGCCAAGTTCGTCGTAGATGTGGCGGGCCAGCGTGTATCCCTGTTCACGGTCATCCTGAATATCGGTAAAGGACCACGGGATGATCGTTTCGGGGATGGTTGGGTCCGTGGCTGCGCTAATCACTAGCGGCGTTTCTGCTTTTAGGGTGACGCGCAGGGCGATGTGCGTTGTATCCCCGCTGATTGACCCGAACATGGCCCAGACCTTTTCGTCGTAGACCATTTTAACGACCTCATTGCTGGCTGCGCCCCAAATGGCCGAATCGTTGTGCAGCATCAGCTTGAAGGGCTTGCCACCGTACCCGCCGCTTGCGTTCGCTTCCTCGATGGCCAAGGTAGCGCCATTCAGCATGCGGTTGCCCAAAACCTGTTGGGGGTGATCATAGAGGGGACCAAGAAAGCCGATGCGAATCTCGGACAGATCTTTGAGGTCGGGATCGGGCACATCGCGAGCTGCGCCGTTGTATTCGATGAGATCCTGATAGTACTCGTGATAGGGCGGGGTGAACCTTGAAAATGGCCGTAAGTCGTCGGGAGCGCCGGTGTAGGGCTTCAGCGCACGAGGCGCAGGCCGCCCTGGAGGATTGCTTCCGCAGGAACATGGTGCTGACGTCTGCGCCCACGCGGCGGACACGAGTGCGGCTGCGACAATGTACATCAGCATGCGACGCATAAGGGCGACTCCTTAGTCCGTAGACGACTCGCGGTGGAACATGGCAATCGCTTCGATCTCAACGAGCAAGTCGGGGCGGCAGAGAATGGCTTGAATGCCGGTGGACGCCGGCAGCGGGTCTAGTCCCTGCTCTTTGTAGAATGCAGTCCGTTCTTCGTTGAATGCCTGGTAGTCGCGCTCGATGTCGCGCAGGTAGCATGTGGTACGAACGATGTCATGCCACGTTGCGCCTTCGGAAGCGAGCAGCGCGGTGATGTTGTCGAACGTGCGACGCAGTTGGCGACGCAGGTCACCCACGTGCACCGTTCTGCCCTCGTCATCAATGCTGGCGGTGCCTGAGATTAGCAGGATCGTGAGGCCCTTCAAATCAATCCGCATGCCCCGCGAGAATGCGCTGCCGTAGGCGTAAGCTTCATTCAGTGCCGAGTGGTTAGTGATGGCCCGCTTGACCACGGGCACCGTGGTTATCTCCGCGAGTATTTCCTGAACATTCATAAATGACTCCTCTAAGAATTCACCTTTTCTGTGTTAATTTCCGCGCTCGCACTGCTTGTGCAGCTTCCGTCGAATCATCCTTTGTCGAACTGTGTTGGCGAAGGCCATGGCTCAAGCCTTTGGCCGTTGCTACCCAAAGGTCATCTCCCTGGAAGTCGACGCCGAGGATGTAGTTATGTGCTGGCGCAGTTTGCACCACGATTTTCTTGACGGTACCCTCAGCATCGCGCACCAGCATCTCCGGCTTGTGCGTGTCTAGGGCAGGCCGATAGACGGCCCAGTTCGAGCCATCGTAATAAGCCAGTCCCTTATCGGTGGAGAACCAAGCGCGATTACTGTCCACGGCTTTGATCTGGTTCAGAAAGTTGCTGGGCAAGCCGCTGTCTTTCTGCAAGAAGTTATGCCAATAGCGGCCGTCATAACGGCTGGCGCCGAAATAAGTCGCGACCCAGAGAATCTTGTTGACATAGCTGACAGAGGTCGTGATTTCGTGAATTAGTCCCTGGTCTTTCATCAATACCAGTTCGGTTTCGCCGTCGGGATCGTTATAGTCTTTCCAGTGCTCGGTCTTGACGTCGTATTCGAGTACGCCGCCGCCCCACACCGCGTAGTAGACCTTGTCTTCGGCAGGGCTGACGGCGTAGGTCCAGATCTCGTACATCGGCGTGTTGCGCTCGTTGAACAGTGCCCATTGGCCAGTACGCGTATTCAGGCGGCTGGCGCCGGCGGCGGTCGCGACCCAAACAAAATCTCCCTGCACTCCGACTCCGTACACAATGTCGTTGCTCAAGCCGGAGTTCAGTTGCGTGAAGTTGTCAATGCGGCCGGCAGAGATGCGGCTCAGCCCACCCATCGTGCCTACCCACAGATCGCCGGTGCGTTTGTCTACTGCGAGCGAGAGCACGGCCCGGTGTGCCAGACCATCGGAGGGGCGAAAGACTTTCCACGTTCCGTTTTCGTATAGGCCCAGTCCGTTCTCTGTGCCTGCCCAGATACGATTCCCATCCACGACAACGCAGAAGACATGATTGTCAGGCAGGCCGTTGGCGGTGGTGAAGTTCTCCCAACGGAAGCGAGGCATGTCCTGGGCGGTCGCGAGAGAAACCACAATGATCATAGCCAGCGTCGCAAACCAGATTCTCGGTGTCATCTTCATAGCGTTTTCAAATACTCAATGAGATCGTTCAATTCGTCTTTCGTGAGATCGTTGCTCACGCCGTGCGTATCTTTCGGGTTGAACACGGTCCATATTTCTTCCAGCGATCGCGCCGAGCCATCATGCAGATACGGCGCGGAATAGGCGACGTTGGGCAATTGCGGCACATCGATGACCGGTGAGCGATCGGTGGACTTCCCGGTGCCGACATCGACTTGCTGCTGGTTCGTGTACTTGGGACCGCTGTGGCAATACGCGCACTGATTCTTCTCAGGAATTGGATGGCCATTCTTGTATTTCGTTCTTTCGAAGATCGCCTTACCGCGCTCCTGTGCCGGAGTCAGTTCTCCATTCGCGAGGCGATAACGATTCGGGCGATAGGGAAGTGAGTAAACAAACGTGACCAGATCGGTGAGCTCCTGCGGATTGTAACTCTGGGAGCGATAAAAGAACTTCTCCGTGCGCGGGCCGCACTCGGTCGGCATGTCAGGATTGCTACCGTTCCACTTGAACGGCTCCGTGCCCGCAAGGTTTTCCAGCGACCGATTGTCGACGATGTCTTTGCCGAAGCCGTCGGGCTCGAGGTCCCACTGCAAGCCGTCAATCGTCGCGTCCAGATGGCAGTTGGCGCAGCCGAACTGGCCTTGAAATGCATAATCAGCGGTGAAGAATAGTTGTTCGCCACGGCGAAGTGCGTTGACAGTCTTCGGTCCGCCGAGATCGATTGTCGAAATTACTTTAACGCTCGATGTATCAATGACTGAGATATTGTCATCGAGCCGATTCGCCACGTACAGCCGCGTGCCGTCCGGCGACAACAACGCCCCGCGTGGGTTGCGGCCAACCGGAATTCTCGCAGTTACGTAATTCGCTGACGCGGAAAGATCATTCGCCAGATTACTTGTTAACGGCTGTCGCCGGGTGTGCGCAAAGTCCAGCAACTTTCGGACGTCGATGACGGTCACGCTCTCGGACCCGGCGGTGGTCACGAACATCTTCGACTTGTCGGGAGTGATTGCCACGCCCCAAGGCAGAGCGTAATAGCGGTCGAGTTCGTCAATCGGGACTTGAACCGTTCCGCCGACGTCGTCGCCGAACAGACTCAACGAATCGCCGAACGCCCATCCGTGTTCGACATGCGCTAACGGGATGAGATTCTTGGGGCGCAGCTGCGCCGCCACGCCCAGCTTTCCATCGACAGACAGAGCCACATGAAATACGCCAGCAACGTTGTTCAGTCGCTTGCGCTCGACTACGGCCTGACGCGCCGTATCGATCACAGTGATTTCCGAGTTCGGCTGCGTCCGGAAGGCTCCCGCATTCGGATAGATGTGCGTGCCGTATATCCACTTTCCATCCGCAGATAGAGCGAGATAGCTTGCACCACGCCCGGCCAGGAGTCTTTTGATCTCCTGGCCAGTGTTGACATCGATCACAGAAATGTCGCTGCTCAGCCGGTTCGCGATGTACAGGGTCACACCGCTCCGGTCGCAGACGATGCCGGTCGGTTCGAAGCCGGTGGGCAGCGTGCGCACGACTCTTAAAGTTGTCGCGTCGATCAGCGATACCGTGTCTGACCACGCGTTCGTCACGTAAATATTCCGGCCATCGGGAGACAACACAATTCCGCGCGGCACGTGGCCCACCGAAACAGTACTTACGATCTTGCCGGATGCAAGCTCCACGACGCGCAGTTCGTCGCTGGCCTGGCAAACGACGTAGAGAAGATGTCCGTCTGGCGAGAGTGCCATTTCGATTGGCGAGAGGTACCGTTCATTGATTCCAGCCTCAGACCGCGGTGATGCAGGTTTGGCCGTTGGGGCAAGCAACATCAGAACGAAAGTCAAAGCCAACGCAGAAGCGATACTCACGGTCACCTTTGCCTTGCCGCGGCATGTAGTCGCCAGTTGCATCTACGGTTCCTCCACCGTGAGGATGCGGTCAACCGCCAGATTCTCCAGAACCTGCACCTGCCCGCTGGGCCAGTGGATCGTGAGCTTGTCTGCCTTCGCCGCACTTCCCAAGCCAAAATGAACGCGGCCGTCGTCCTGCGAGAGGTAGCCCGATCCGGCGATGCGCTCGGCGGTCTGCTTCCTTCCACCGGCGAGCAGCTCCAGGTGCGCACCGATGCCATCGCGGTTGCTCTTCTTTCCCGTCAGCTTCACGGTCAGCCAATGGTTGCTGTTTTGGGTGACGTTGTGCAGCAAAGTCCCGGGCGCGCCCAGGTTCACGACAAAGGCATCGATCTTCCCGTCATTGTCGTAGTCGGCAAAGCAAGCGCCGCGCGAAACCGTCTTTGCGTCGAGCACCGCACCCGCATCGCGCGACACATCGGCAAACTTGCCGTTTCCCAGCCCGCGAAACAACGACTGCTCCTGCGGAACCAGGTGGATCAAACCGCCGTGGAAGATCAGAATGTCGAGCCAGCCGTCATTATCGAAGTCGTAAACGCCAGTGCCCCAACTGGTGTATTGCGCCGTGGCCTGAGAAATCCCTGAGCTCGGCCCAATATCTTCGAATCCGTTCTTTCCAGTGTTGCGCATCAAGCGGTTGTACTTCGAGTCGGTCACCCAGAGATCCATGCGACCGTCGCCTTCGATGTCGGCAGACACCGGGCCCATCGCGGAAGTGTTCTCCCCGTTCTGCCCATACGCGACACCGAGATCGGCAGCCACTTCTTCAAACGTGCCGTCGTGCTTGTTACGGAAAAGGAAATTCTCGGTCTTGTCGTTGGCAACGTAGATGTCGGGATAACCGTCGCCGTCAAAATCCGCTGCCGTGACGCCCATGGCGCGACCTTTGTAGGCGCCGATTCCCGACTTATCGGTCACGTCGGTAAAGGTGCCGTTACAGTTGTTATGAAAAAGACGGTTCGTGTCGGCGGCGTAGTCGAGCGGACCGGGATAGTTGTCGGCGGCGTAGTAGTTCCGATACTTGGGATCGAACTTCACATAGCGGCCGACGAATAGATCGACGCAGCCGTCACGATCGTAGTCCAGCCACGCGGAACCGATCGACCAGCCGTCAACTTTGATGCCGGCTTTTTCGGTCACGTCTTCGAACGTGCCGTCGCCGCGGTTGCGATAAAGAATCGCTCGCCCGTAGCCGGTGACGAATAGATCGACAAACCCGTCGTTGTCGAAGTCGGCGGCAATCGCGGCCATGCCGTAAAGGTTGCCGGCTACTCCAGCCTGCTCGGTGACATCCGTGAACGTGCCATCGCCATTATTTCTGTAGAGATGATTGTGTGGCGCAACCGCCGGAGGCTGCTTCAGCGGGTAGGGATGCATGCCCTCTTCGAGCGGCTTGCCGCTGACTACATAGAGGTCCGGGAGTCCGTCATTGTTGTAGTCGAACCAGACGCACCCTGCCCCTGTGCCTTCCAGCAGAGAGCCTAGCTCCTGCGCCCCGAAGCTGTGCGTGAACTGAATCCCCGACTTCGCGGTAGCGTCTTCGAAGCGGATCGGACTCAGCGTGCTCGACGACGGCGATTGCGCCAGCAGAGCGGCTGACATCAGTGAGAATCCAAGGGTTAGCACGATCGCGGTTCGCATGACCCAGCTCTGCATGATTAAGATTCGCGTTTTCAAGTTATTTCCCCCCTGCGGAACCCCGGACAGCGCCGGTCATGTCAGCGGGAGTCGTAGACTTCAACAGAACCATGGGCACCGCGTTCTCGGGTGCAGTTTGCGGTCCCGCGTGGCATCCCACACACGCCCGTTGCTCACCGCGGCGCATCCAGAACCATCCCGCCTGCCGCTTCAAGGTTTTGCCGGAGCCGTCGAGCAGCTCCATCTGCAGCGGCTGCTCGGTTGGGACTTGAACAAAAAACGATCCGTCGCGCTCCACCGGCGCCGAGCCCAGCAACCTTATCGCCCCCGCGCTATCCCGCGTGTACAGCCGAACCGAGCTGATGGATCCGGCTGCGAACCTGTATTTCGAGGTGTAAGCATTCAGACAAAGAAGGTTGGCGTTTGGCCAGTCGTGCAGTCCTAAGGGATGACGATTCGGCACAGTCCGTCCAACTACCAGCGTCGGCTGCACCACATTCGCGTTCGTCTCCGCTACTGCTAGCCGCAGAGCAGCGGCGCCTGGTCGCCACCACATCAATTGAAAGGGAGCCTTCCCATTTCGCCACGCCATTAGCCATTCGCCCGACGGAGTCTCAGCGATGTCTCCGGCGTATTCTCCAGCAGGAGCCGAGATGTGAACCTCTTCTGACAGGGCTGACGTGAACCGCCCGAGGCCAGAACCAGAAGCGAATACTATGTCGCTCGATGCGACCTGCTTGCCGGAGTGGCGCGCCTTGCCATGATCGCAACGATAAGACTCAACCCCGCTCCCGTCGGAATAAACGGTATAGAGTTCCGGTGCGCCGGTGGTTCCGAGTGGGTATGTTGATTCAAACAAGATGCGGCCATCATGGAGAACATCCGTCGGTAAAGAGTTTCCTGAACTCCAGGCTAACTGGATGGTTTTCCTGTCCGCTGGGTCGGCGGCCTCAATGACAAAACGGCCGTCGCTCCTCTTCGCATAGACAACGCGATCTTCCGGCAAGTAGAAGGGACGAACGCAGTCCTCGACGCACGAAGTGACGCGCCGTGGTTCCCCGCCGGCCAAGGTAAGTTCCCAGATTTGCCATGGATCCTGAGTCTTTTGCTTGCCGGCAAACAGCACTCTATTCCCGTCGAACGAAACGGTTGGATCGGCCGCAACCGCGAAATTTGGGATCAGCGGATGTCGACCGTTCGCGTCTTGAATAAATATGGTTGCGTCGGAGCTGAATCGGTCGGCGCCGTGAATCCATGCGAGCGGCTCGTACTGCTTCGCAACCGTGAAAAGGAATGCAGGAGAATCTTTGCCCGAGGAAAGAACAGAGCGCGTGGGCGCAAATCCAACAATCGTAATGATAAGGAAAGAGAGCAGCCCGACCGTGATGGGCCGCGCCCGCACTAGTCTGCTCCCCCGACTGCGACCAGTTGTGGAACAAGCCGCCGCGAAGCATCTCGAATCGCAAGATAAGGTTGCAGATCGTCCATCATGTCGCGGAAACCGCGGAAAGTGAGCGACTGCGCCCCGTCGCTCAACGCCTGATCTGGGGATGGGTGCACTTCGACCAGCAGACCATCCGCCCCCACGACCGCCGCGGCCCGCGACAGAACCGGAACCAGGCAACGCACTCCAGCGGCGTGACTGGGATCGACAATCACGGGCAGATGCGAAACCGTCTTCAGTACCGGCACCGCTGCGATGTCCAGCGTATTCCGCGTCGCCGTTTCAAAAGTTCGAATGCCGCGCTCGCAGAGAACAATCTGCCGATTGCCATTCATCGCGATCACTTGCGCGGAGCGCAGCAACTCTTCCAACGTAGCCGTCATCCCTCGCTTCAGCAGCACCGGCCGTCCACATCCGCCCAATCTTTCCAGCAGAGCGTAGTTCTCCATGCTTCGCGTGCCCACTTGCATGAGGTCGGCATACTCTGCGATCAAGTCGACGTCTTCCTCGCTCATCACTTCAGTGACGATTGCGAGCCCGGTTTCTTCCCGCGCTTTGCGCAGAATCTTAAGGCCTTCGATACCCAGTCCCTGGAACGCATAAGGCGATGAGCGGGGTTTATAAGCGCCTCCGCGCAGGAGGCGCGCGCCCGCTTCCGCTACAGCTTCGGCGGTCCGCAGCAACTGCCGCTCGGATTCGACTGCACACGGCCCTGCCATCACGACGAAATCGCCGCCGCCGATCTCTACACTGCCAGCCCGAACGACGCTGCTGGCGCACACGTCGGTCTTGGCTACTAGATCGAAGCACGAGAACTGACCGTTCCATTTGGGATTCATGAATGGCGACCCGCAATTTTACGCAGCTGCGAGCAGCCAATCACTACTAAGAAACTACTAAACTATTTGTGATTTCAATCACATCCCGGTTTGGGGCGCGGGTGCGCGGGCGGGGCTGTAAAGGCCAACGTATCGACGAACAGACTCAAGTGTCTCATCATCTTGATTGGAATTCGCTTCTGTGTTTTCGACGAGGCTTGAGCGGAAAAGAACCGATGCACGCCGCCTGGACACAATCGCTTCAGTATCCAAGCTTCACAGAGTCTATCAGGCGAACGTATTTTGATCACAAACCGAGCCAACGGCGGGCAATCTGACACCGTCAGAAATTATCGACGACCGAAAACCTCGTGGCGCAGAGGCGTCCCCTCGCTCTTAGTACGAAGCCGTGACCACAGCGTCTTCCGGATAACCTTCCATTCCGAACTCCGGAACGTCGAGACCTTCTTCTTCCACTTCGGGTGATACTCGCATGCTCTTCGCTTTGTTAACGCACCAGAAGACAGCGTAGGTTGCACCGAACGCCCAGACGGCATACAGAGTCGCTCCCATGAGCTGGCACAAGAACTGACGCGTATCGCCGTGTAGCAAACCTGTCACGCCTTGGCCCGCTCGTCCCAGGTAGGATGTTGCCCCCACGCCGTTCCATCCAGCACCGTAGGCCCCGTCGGCAAAGATACCAACGCTGACGGCCCCGAGCCAGCCGCAATAGCCGTGCACGGAAATCGCACCACAGGGATCATCGATTTTGAGAACCCGGTCGTTGAAGAGAACGCCGAGACAAACTAGGCATCCCGCAAGTAAGCCGATGACTGTCGCAGAAGTCGGAGACACAAAGGCGCAGGGCGCAGTGATCGCGACTAATCCCGCCAGCATTCCGTTACAGGCCATGGTCACGTCGGGCTTGCCAAACAGGAAATACCACAGAAGCATTGCAGCGGCGGAGGCTGCAACAGCGGCCAGATTGGTGTTTACTGCAACTACGGAGATGCGAAGGTCGGTAGCTCCGAGAGTGGAACCAGGGTTGAACCCCATCCATCCAAAAAGCAGGATGAATGTGCCGGACACGACGTACACGATGTTATGAGCGGGAAAGACGCGGATTTTTCCCCCTGGACCATATTTACCCAGACGCGGACCCAAGATAATGGCGAGAGCCATGGCGCAGAAACCGCCCACCGCGTGGACTACCGTCGATCCCGCAAAGTCGACATAGCCGTGACCCAGATTCAATGTGGAGCCGACTTGGGACAGCCAACCTCCACCCCACGTCCAACAGCCGGAGATTGGGTAAAGGATCGCTCCGATGAAGAGCTCACAAAGAAGGAATGCCCAGAAGGTAATCCGCTCGCACACCGCGCCGACAATAATGTAGCCGGCAGTCTCCATGAACACGACTTCGAACAGTGTTAAACAGTTGCTGGCAGTGTCATAGGCGGGACCGACGAGAAAAAAACCCTTCCCACCCACGAACCCCCATTGACCGCTCCCCACGAGAAAGTGGTTGAGTGTAGGGATGCCGCCCAGGTTGGTGGGCGCGGCATTGATGGCAACAGCTCCGAACTGGAACGCGTATCCGACTGCGTAATAGGCCAGGAAGGCAAATACATAGGCCGCAAAATTCAGCATCATTAAATGGGCGGCATTCTTCTTTCGAACCAGTCCGCATGTGAGCAGGGCAAAACCTGCCTGCATGAACAGGACGAGGTAGCCGGTGTTCAAAGTCCAGGCGAAGTTGGTTGCGACGCGAACGTGCCCAACGCTGTCAGCCAGCTTGACCGCGAGCGGCTCTTTGGCCGCCTGAGCTTGATAGTCATCGAACGCCTTCTTGTTCGCGGGGTAGTCTGGAGCGGTCTTGTCGGTTGGCTCAGGGACAACAAAGGGATTGCCGGCGGCGTCCACGGCGGTAGTCTTGTCGCCGGTGGCGGTACCAGATGGGTCCGGTTTCGGCCCATCGTCGGCAAAGCATGGCGTCGATAGCCCTGCCAATAATCCGGCGGCTAGAATGATTGCGGCACCGGCCGACACTAACGACAGGCGTAGCGAGTGCCTGCCTGCTCGCTTTATCATATTTTGCTTGCTCCTGTTTCTGAAGGGTGGGCAATGCTCTGGCGGCCGTACGGTGACTGGAACAGCGCAGCAGATGCCGACGACCGCACACCTGAATACTTTGAGGGAAGGGCTGACCCAGGAAAGAGCCGACCCCGACGAGCGCCATTTGCGTTCAATCGCAGTCCTCTCCCTATTCCGCAAACGATAACGGGAGGAATCAACTGAGTCCAATTCAAATTTCTTCTGTCGCCTATCAGACTCTCTAATAACGCTGTCAGCCGATTGTGTAAACTTTACAGACTCCTACAGAATTCTTTCGTGGGCGTAGCCGGCCGCCAGCAACGCCGCCAGCAGCTCGGCAATGTGGGCGGGACCTCGGGTTTCCATTGTGATGTCAATGGCGGTGTCGCCCAGGTTGACCCCATGATAGGCGCGATCGTAAGCGGTTTCGACTATGTTGGCGCGATGCTCGGCCAGAATTCCCGTTAGCCGGTGCAACGCGCCGGGATAGTCCGGCAAATGGACACGCAAACGGACCAGCCTGCCATCTTTTACGAGGCCGCGCTCGATGATCCGAGAGAGCAGAGTAACATCGATATTGCCGCCGCACACCAGCACCGCAACTCTTTTGCCCTCCAGTGGCAGTTTGTGATTCAGCACCGCAGCAATGGACGCGGCGCCCGCGCCTTCCGCCAGAGTCTTCTCGCGCTCCAGAAGGAGCAGGATTGCATTCGCGATCTCTTCTTCTTCGACCGTGACAATGTCGTCCACATATTTCTGAACCAGTGGAAACGTCCGTTCGCCGGCTCGCCTCACCGCAATTCCGTCGGCAATCGTCGCGGCAGGCTTAAGAGTTACAGGTTTTCCTTGCGCGACCGCAGCTTTCATGGAAGGCAGTTTGGCCGGCTGTACTCCAAAGACTCGGACCGCCGGATTCATTTCTTTCACCGCACAGGCAATGCCGCCAATCAGCCCGCCTCCTCCAATCGGAGCAACGATTGCCTCAATATCAGGTTGCTGTTCCAGGATTTCCAACCCCAGTGTCCCTTGCCCAGCAATGACGGCGTCATCGTCGAAGGCGTGGATCAGCGTGAGATGGTGTTGCTGGCTTTGCTCAACCGCTTTCTCGTACGCCTCGTCGTAGTTCGTGCCGTGCAGAACGACTTCCGCTCCGTAAGCGCGCGTAGCTGACACTTTCGTGAGCGGTGTAGGCAAGGGCATGTAAATGAGCGCACGGATGCCTCGCCGGCCCGCATGATAGGCCACCCCTTGCGCATGATTGCCAGCAGAAGCGGCAATCACTCCTTGGGCTCGCTCTTCGGCGGTGAGCGTGAGCAATTTATTCAGCGCGCCCCGCTCTTTGAAAGCTCCTGTGCGCTGCTGATTGTCGAGTTTGAGAAATATCTCGCTCTTGGTAACTGCGGAAAAGGTTTCCGAGTGCGTGCAAGGAGAAACGCGAATGGCCTCGCGTATCCGGCCCATCGCCGTTTGGATATCTTGGATCCCAATCATAGCGTTCGCGCAGTTATCTTAAATACTTGGGACCATCGCCGACATCGATGATCATGAGGCGATTTGCTGTACTGTGGAAACTAAGTGAGTAGAATGCACGGCCGCGGCTCTGAGGTAAGTATCGACGGCCGCTGCCGCCTTGCGGCCCTCGGAAATGGCCCACACCACCAAGGATTGGCCTCGCCGCATGTCACCAGCCGCAAAAACTCCCGGCACCGAAGACATGTAATTCTGATCCGTCGCCACATTGCCTCGCCGATCGAGCGCCACGCCCAGTTGTTCAATCATCCCATTCCGCACCGGACCCAGGAAGCCCATCGCTATAAGCACCAAGTCTGCTTCCAGCGTAAAGTCGCTGCCGGGAATGGGCTCGAACTTAGGCGGAGGACCAACGCGCACGGCATGCAGCTGGTTGACTCCTGCTGCGCCGCCGCTGAACTTCGTCGTGGCGATACTCCAGTCGCGAATGCCGCCTTCCTCGTGCGCGGCTTCGGTGCGCAGTTGCATCGGCCACAGCGGCCAGGGAGTTTGTGGCGATCGCTCGTCGGGCGGCTTTGGCATGATCTCGAACTGGTGCACCGAGAGGGGCTTCTGCCGATGACAGGTACCAAGGCAGTCGGCTCCAGTATCGCCGCCCCCGATGATGACCACTCGCTTGCCCGTCGCCAGGATCTCGCCTTCAGGCTCGACCGTATCCCCGAGGCAGCGCCGGTTCTGCTGCGGCAGGTACTCCATCGCAAAATGAATCCCCTTTAGCTCGCGTCCCGGAACGTTGAGATCGCGCGGATGTTCAGCCCCGCCCGCGAGTACGATGGCATCGAAGTCGCGCCGCAGATCCTCCACGGGAACATTTTTCCCAACTTCCGCACCAGTAACGAACTTCACGCCTTCGGCCGACATCTGCTCCAGGCGGCGATCGATGACGTGTTTCTCCAGCTTGAATTGCGGAATGCCGTAGCGCAGTAATCCACCGATGCGGTCCGCTTTTTCGAACACCACCACCGCATGCCCGGCACGGCATAGCTGCTGGGCTGCCGCCAGCCCAGCTGGTCCGGAGCCCACAATCGCGACTTTCTTTCCGCTGCGAAGCATCGGCGGCTCGGGCCGGATCCAGCCTTCCATGAATCCACGCTCGACGATATTCTTTTCGTTTTGCTTGATTGTCACCGCAGGTTGATTGATGCCCAACACGCACGACGCTTCACACGGTGCTGGACAGATGCGACCGGTAAATTCCGGAAAGTTGTTGGTCGCGTGCAGCTGCCGAACCGCGTCCTTCCAACGCCCGCGATACAACAGATCGTTCCAGTCGGGAATCAAATTGTTGACAGGACATCCTGTCTGACAGAAAGGTACACCGCAATCCATGCAGCGCGCGCCCTGTTTCCTGAGAGTCTCCTCGGGAAGATCCAGGTAAATTTCGAACCAGTCATTGACACGCTGGGTAACGGGACGGCGCGGAGCAAGCTCGCGAGAGTATTCCAGGAAGCCGGTGGTCTTACCCATTCTGCACCTGCGCATGCTGCGCTTGCTCTGCATGGGCGAGAGTAACCAGCGCCTGGCTAGGGACATAATGCTTCGGGCTTCGGCCCACTCCCAGCACTCGCTTGAATTCGTGTGGGAAAACCTTGATAAAGCGCGGCAATGTCTCGGGCCAATTTTCGAGAATCCATTTCGCGCGGCGGCTGCCGGTCAGCTCCAGATGGCGGCTCACGAGCTCTCTCACGATCTGAGCATCCTGCGCTTCGACTACCGGTTCAAGATCGACAGAGTCAAGATTGCAACACTCTTCCGTGAAGGTACGGCTCTCGTCAAAAACATAGGCGACACCGCCACTCATGCCAGCAGCGAAATTCCTTCCGCAAGATCCGAGCACCAGCACCATTCCTTTCGTCATGTATTCGCAGCCGTGGTCCCCAACGCCCTCCACCACGGCGGTCGCCCCCGAGTTGCGGACGGCAAATCGCTCGCCGGCGACTCCGTTGAAAAAGGCTTCTCCGCTGGTTGCGCCATAGAGCGCAACATTTCCGATCAGGATGTTTTCTTCCGCAGCGAAGCTGGAAGCGCGCGGCGGGTACACAACCAGGCGTCCACCAGACAAGCCTTTGCCGACGTAGTCGTTGGCTTCGCCCTCGAGCGTAAGGGTCACGCCGTTCGCCAGGAAGGCACCCAGGCTTTGTCCCGCCGATCCCGTCAAGCGAATCTGGATAGTATCGTCGGGCAATCCCGCGGAACCGTGTTTGCGGGCAATCTCCCCGCTTAACATCGTTCCAACACTACGGTGCACATTGCGCACCGCCAAGTCGATCTCGACGGGAATAAGCGTATCAATCGCTGCGCGCGATGCAGCAAGAATTTTGTGATCGAGCGCCTCTTGCAGACCGTGATCCTGCGCCTGCACGCATCGCCGAGCCACGCGCGATGGGAGCGGGGGACTATGGAGAATGGTCGAAAAATCGAGGCCCCGCGCCTTCCAGTGATCGATAGCGGGTTCAACATCGAGCATGTCAACGCGCCCCACCATCTCATCGAAACTGCGAAACCCCAGCTCCGCCATGTACTGTCGAACTTGTTCCGCAAGAAAGAAAAAGAAATTGATTACGTGCTCAGGCTGACCTTGAAACTGTTTGCGCAGAACCGGATCCTGCGTGGCGATGCCGACCGAGCATGTGTTGAGGTGACACTTGCGCATCATGACGCAGCCCATCGCAATCAGCGGCGTTGTAGCAAAACCGAATTCTTCAGCTCCGAGCAATGCCGCGATCACAACATCCCGGCCCGTTTGCAACTTGCCGTCCGTTTGCACGCGAATACGGCTGCGCAGGTCGTTCAATAGCAGCACTTGCTGTGTCTCGGCCAGACCCAACTCCCACGGGATGCCCGCGTGTTTGATGGAACTCAGCGGCGAAGCTCCTGTCCCACCGCTGTCCCCGCTGATCAGAACCACGTCGGCATGCGCTTTAGCTACGCCTGCGGCCACCGTCCCCACACCCGACTCGGCCACCAATTTCACGGCGATACGAGCTTGCGGGTTGATGTTCTTCAGGTCGTAGATCAGTTGCGCCAGATCTTCGATGGAGTAAATGTCATGATGCGGCGGCGGCGAGATCAGCCCAACTCCTGCTATGGAGTGCCGCAAACGAGCGATCACTTCGTCTACTTTATGTCCGGGAAGTTGCCCGCCCTCACCGGGCTTCGCGCCTTGCGCCATCTTGATCTGCAATTCGTCCGCGTTCACCAGATAATTCGCTGTTACGCCAAACCGCGCCGAAGCCACCTGCTTGACCGCGCTGCGCCGCAGGTCTCCGTTTGCATCCGGCGTAAACCGTTCTTCATCTTCTCCCCCCTCGCCGGTGTTCGACTTGCCTCCAATGCGGTTCATCGCAACCGCGAGGGTCTCATGGGCTTCTTTACTGATAGAGCCGAATGACATCGCGCCGGTATTGAAGCGCTTCACGATTTCCTTTGCCGCCTCGACTTCTTCAATCGGAATGGGCTTGTCGCTCTTCTTCAACTTCATCAAACCGCGTAGCGTACACAAATTGCTGCTCTGCTTGTCGATCAGCTCGGAGTATTCCTGGAAGGTCTGAAAGCTCTCTTGGCGCACGGCTTGCTGCAGTTTGCTAATGGTCAGCGGATTCAGCAAGTGATATTCGCCATTCGTCCGCTGATGGTAGTTGCCTCCCACTGAAAGCTCGGTCTCGAACTCCGTGACCGGGCGCAGGGAATGCTCGTGCATTAGCTGTGATTCGCGAGCGAGGACGTCGAGCCCCAGGCCTTCCAGGCGCGATGTTGTGCCCGCGAAATAGGCCTCCACCAACTCTTTGTTCAGTCCGATCGCTTCGAAAACTTGCGCTCCCTGATAGCTTTGTAATGTCGAGATGCCCATTTTCGCGAAGGTTTTCAACAGGCCCTTCTTGACCGACTTCATAAAATTCTTGACGGCGGTCTCAGGCGTAATGCCATCGGCCAATTCGCCACGCCAGGCAAGATTCTCCACCGTCTCCAGCGCCAGATAAGGATTGATTGCGCTGGCTCCGTATCCGCTGAGCAAGGCGAAATGCATCACTTCGCGCGGCTCGCCTGATTCCGTAATGAGAGCAACCTGAGTGCGAGTCTCTTCCCTGACGAGCAGGTTGTGCACCGCCGCAAGAGCCAGCAAGCTCGGAATCGGCGCGTAGTCTTTACCTACTCCTCGATCGGAGAGAATCAGCAGAGAGTATCCTGCCCTGACCGACAACGACGCTCTCTGGCATAGCTCATCCAATGCCCGCTTCAGTCCAGCTTCTCCTTCGCTAGCCCGGAACAGCGCAGGCAGGGTGGTGGCGAGCAGATCCCTGGTCGAGACGCGCCGCAGCTTTTCCAATTCGCGATTGGTCAGCAGAGGATGCTCCAGCTTCAACATGTGGCAGTTTTCCGGCGCCTCTTCGAGAATATTGCGCTCGCTGCCGATGTAGCTGATCAGCGACATCACCATTTCTTCGCGAATGGGATCAATGGGAGGATTTGTTACCTGCGCGAACAACTGTTTGAAGTAATTGAACAGAGGCTGAGGTTGGTCCGAAAGACATGCGAGCGGCGTATCTGTGCCCATCGAGCCAATCGGCTCTTCCCCGGCCGAGGCCATGGGCACGAGGATCATCTTCAAATCTTCGTCTGTATATCCGAAGGCGCGCTGCCGGCGAAGAAGAGTCTCCGGATCAGGCGGATGAGTCCTTGAAGGCTCGGGCAACTGATTCATCGTTATCTGGTTGTCCTTGAGCCATTGCACATACGGCTGCTGTGAGGCCAGGCTCCGCTTGATCTCCTTATCCGAAACGATGCGGCCTTCGACCGTATCCACCAGAAACATTTTTCCTGGTTGCAAACGGCCCTTCATCTTCACTTGTTCCGGGGCAACGTCGAGCACACCGGCTTCCGAGGCCATGATCACAACCTCATCATGAGTAACGACGTATCTCCCGGGCCGCAGGCCGTTGCGATCAAGCGTGGCTCCGATGACGCGACCGTCGGTGAACGCAACCGCCGCCGGGCCATCCCATGGTTCCATGAGGCAAGCGTGATATTCATAGAAGGCCCGCTTTTCCGGCTTCATGTGCGGATTTCCGGCCCAGGCTTCCGGAATCAGCATGGCGATCGCGTGCGGCAGGCTGCGCCCGGCCTGGAGCAGAAGCTCCAGCGCATTGTCGAAGTTGGCGGAGTCGCTGCCTTCCGGCTCTGTAATCGGAAAAAGTTTCTTCAGATCGTCGCCAAAGAGTGGCGATGCCAGCAACGACTGCCGGGCGTGCATCCAGTTAACGTTGCCGCGAAGCGTATTGATCTCGCCGTTGTGAGCGATGTACCGATATGGATGTGCGCGCTGCCAACTCGGGAACGTGTTCGTCGAAAAACGCTGATGCACCAGGCAGAGAGCGCTGACCACGTCCGGATCGGAAAGCTCGCGGTAGAAGCTCGTGAGCTGAGAAGCCAGCAGCAACCCTTTGTAAACAACGGTGCGGCAAGAAAACGAGGGAATGTAAAACATTCCTGCGTCCTCAAGGTCCGACTTCCGCATTTCATTCTCTGCGCGCTTACGGACGATGTATAACTTGCGCTCGAAAGCGTCTTGGTCGAGACCTGGCCGGCAGCCGACAAAGATCTGTTGTATATAAGGTTGCGAGGCTCGCGCCACACGGCCAGTCGCCGAAGCATAGACCGGCGTGTCTCTCCAGCCCAGAACCGACAAACCCTCCTCGCGGATGATTCGCTCAAGAACCCCTTCGCACTGCAACCGGGCGTGTTTTTCCACCGGCAGGAATGTCATTCCGACGCCGTAGGAGCCGGGGAGCGGCAACTCGAATCCCAATTTAGCGCAGTCACGTGCGTAGAATTTGTGCGGAATCTGAATCAGCACGCCCGCACCGTCGCCGGTCTCGGAGTCACAACCGCAAGCGCCACGGTGCGCCAGATTCAGCAGCACCTGGATGCCGTTGCGAACGATGTCGTGGCTCTTTTCGCCGCGGATACTGGCCACGAATCCGATCCCGCAGGCATCATGCTCCTGCGCGGGATCGTACAGACCCTGCGCCGGCGGGATGCCATTTGTATGGCTTATGCGGGACATCGCGGCGTCTCCCTACAGGTGAATTGCTACACGAATCGGTTGTTCCTGGATTCGAGCCAAAGGCTGCGGGCGCAGCCCACACCCCACTCCAAGCATATTCCGTCAATTCTGTGATAAGCCCTCGCCGTCGACAAGTACAATTCAGAATTTCGATGCAGTGTATGTAAATTTCAACGCGCCCTCAGACTGGGTGTGCGTCGGCGACCGGCATCGAATCGAGCACACTTGCGGCGCGAGAGAAGACGGGAACGGTCAGGTCTTGCCCGAAAAGGAAAGCCGAGACCAGCATGCATGCCGCGGCGCAAAAATAGCACCGGGCATCGAGAGCGTGGCTTCGTTCGTGGATTCATGGCGCATGGAGTATAGCTGCCTCGGGAACCGCACGCATCTGGTTCGGTCGAGCCTACGGAAGCAGATGCGTCAGGAGCACAACGGGAGACCGGGTAAGGATCTCAACTCGAAAATCCTTCCAGTTGAACGGGCCTGGTGCAATATGCGAGGGCAGATCTTTGACTTGCACCCCATATAATCGAGGACCATGCGAAGTTCCGATTACTCAGCCATGCTCGAGGTGGCGATTGCAGAGGCCCGCCAAGGGCTGGCTGAGGGCGGCATTCCTATCGGTGCCGCGATTTTTGACGGGAGCGGCAAACTTCTTGGCGCCGGCCACAACCGGCGCGTACAGAACGGCGATCCTTCATTGCACGGCGAAACCGATGCCTTCCGCAATGCGGGACGCCAGCGCAGTTATCGCAAGCTCATCATGGTCACGACGCTTGCGCCCTGCTGGTATTGCAGCGGGCTGGTGCGGCAGTTTGGCTTTGGCACGCTAGTTGTCGGTGAAAGCCGTAACTTTCAAGGCGGCGTGGAGTGGTTGCGTCGGCTCGGCGTAAAGGTCATCGACCTCGATTCGGAAGAGTGTGCGTCGATGTTGGGCGAGTATATTCGCCTGAACCCTGAGACTTGGAACGAGGACATTGGGGAGGAGTGACCCGCGGCCGCTTTTCTCCCCACCTGTCTTTCACGCGTGAACTAGAACTCGACCCGCAGCGTCATCTGTATTTGGCGTGGGCTGCCGATGGTTTTATTGACGGCGCCCAGACCCGAGGGACAGTTGTAAAAACCATTAGTGGGAGTGGGAGTGCTGCACCCAGCAGGCAATGGAGTTGTCCCCACTACCGGGAATTGATTGTAGGCTGCATTCTGCGAAACATCATCGATGGGGATGTCAAAGCTGGTGGTGTTGGTCACGTTGAAGATATCGAAGCTGTATTTCAGCGCGACTCGCTCAGTGAGCTGGGTGACCTTCACAAAGGAGATATCGGCGCGCCTCTGCCAGGCTTGGCGGAAGATGTTGCGCTGTCCGGTAGTAAAGTTGGTCTCGAAAGTGTCGCCGGCGGGAATTGCGCCCCCGAGATCGCCGGGACTCAGCAGGGGCAAGGTGAAACAGCTTTGTTTGAGCGCGTAGAGGCTGGGGTCCGAGGGATTGGAGTTGGCGTATGCGCCCGAGGCGCCAGTGAGCGCATTCTTTGGTGTGCAACCGGGAGCAAGCGGGACAATTGGGTTGGTGATGCCGTCGTAGACGCTGTAAAAGATGCTTCCTACCGCGCCTGTGTAGTCGATGATGCTATACGGCTGGCCGCTCTGGAGCACGGTGATTCCTTGAATGGCCCAGCCATCCGCTATTTTACCTTTGAGCGTGGACGCGGAGTAGAACTTGGGAAGCTGGTAGACGTAGCTGAAATTGAAGACATGGGTTCGGTCAAAATCAGAGGATCCGTAGGCTGAGCGCAAATCCAGAGGATTGTTGCCGTTGAAGAACAGGCCCATGCCGCTTTGTTCATCTAGCGCGTGGGAGTAAGTGTACGAGAAACCCAGCTGCAGCCCGTGGCTCATGCGCTTTTCCACGTGCGTCTGCAGCGCGTTGTAAGCCGAGACGCCAGCTGCTTTGTAGGTTTCTGATTCCGCCGAATACCCGATATACGGCACGCGTAAGTCAACGTTGCCGCCTTCGTAGTTGACTTGCATAGGCTGCCCGTTGGGCAAATTGATTGGACAAAACGGAGAGCAACTGGATGCCGTCTGCACCGTGTAGCCGTAGGTGTAATCCTGCTCGAAAGGAGTGCCGGGACGGATAGGCGAGGTGGGGGTGGCAATGCCCGCCTGATTGAAGGGAATCGGAATTACTTCGTGGCGGCCGAAGTTACCCACGTAACCGATCTCGATGGCTAGGTCATTCCGCGGCTGCCATTGAAAGTCAAGCGTGTCGTTGATGGTATAGGGCAGTTTGTTAGCGCGATTATAGGTTGCAAATGAAAAGAGCTGCTGTCCTTGCGCGATTCCTGCCGCTACTCCGGTCCCTGGCGTTCCGGTATTCGGCAGGTACTGAGTGATATCGGCCGGATTACCGCTGGGAGCAGGACCGAGCGTGGCACCCCACGGACTGGCGAGGGAGTAGCCATCAGAGGAAGGGCATGTGGGGATATAGCCCAAGTAGTAGTAAACGTTCGGATCGCTTTGGCAAGACTGCGCATTCACGTAAGGCGGGGTCTGATTCACGCCGAACGGTCCGCCATTAATCACGCCTTCGGCGAAGCCGGGCGAGAGGTAGGAATACAGTTCGCCGCGATCGTAGTAGATTCCCGTGCCGGCACGGACGACTAGTTTGTCGTTGAATTTTCTGGGACTCCAGGCAACGCCCAGTCGCGGCGCCAATCCCCATTGCCTGCCGGTAAGCGTCGTGTTGCTGACACCCTTGGTGGGGAAAAGCTTGTTGTTACCTGCGATGATAAAACCATTGGAAGCGAGGGTGTCGGTGGTTGCGTTATAAGAGTACAGCGAAGGGTCGAAATTAAAGACGCGACCGTATTTCTCGGTGAGGCCACCATCCCAATCGAAGCGCAGACCGGCGGTCAAGCTGAGGTTGGACCGAAACTGAAATTTGTCTTGTACATACGCCCCGGCTTGACCAGCACGGTAGTAGCGGTTGGCGTTGCCTTGAAGAAACTTGGTGGTGGTGAAGTCATCGTTGGTGGTAACGAATCCCTGAATAAACTGCGAGAAATCCGCCGTAGAAATAATCCCTTGGTTCGTCCTCTCATCGCGGGTATTGAGCTGGGTGTAGGCATAGCTGCCGCCGAATGTAACAGTGTGCTTGCCATGATTCCAGATGGCATTTGCGGACGGCATAATGCGGTTTTGAAACACTCCGGTAAAAGCGCCCTGGGAAGCGGCGCCTTGACCGATGGTCAGAAACTGCAGATTGACGATGCCGCCGGTATTCGCGGCGCTAAACAATCCCAGGGGATCCACAATGGTGATGCCGGGAAAGAACGATGAGCCGAATGTGTTGATTGGCGTGGTCCCCGTTTGAGCGGCAAACGACTGTGGTGAAAAAGGCTGCGCTATGGTGCTGTAGACCTTCTCTCGAAGAATCCCGAGAACTTCCGTGACGCTCAGGTTGGACCTGAGCGCCTGCGTATTGGTGAGCGATGCAACTTGGCTGCCGGCATCGAGATGCTGAGAAAAGCCGGCGACGTTGGAGTAAGCGTACGGAGCGATGCTTGGATCGTGTTGGTAATAGTATTTCGCCGAGACAGTATCTTTGGCGCTTTTGTTCCAGTCCAGATCGGTCACTGCCTGGTCGGAGGTGAAGTAAGCCGTCCCGGGGCTAATCGCGTTTTCTGGAAAAATCGGTGTAGCAGTCTGCCCGTCCCACGAAGGAATCAAATACTGACCATTGGGTAATTTGTATTGGAAGAGTGCAACAGCTATGGGATTGAGATCGCCGTTCCCGGTGAGACTCGTACCCCAGTACGTGTTTGAAATAGTGGCCAGAGCCGCCGGCGAGCGGTCATCGCTGAGTCCGAAGGGGACGAGCATGCGTGACAGTCCGATTTCCTGGTCCGAGTCGTGGAGGTGCTGATAGCTGACAAACCCGAATAGTTTGTCTTTGATGAGCGCGCCGCCCAAGGTTCCGCCTGCAGTGTAGCGATGCAACTGCGGAACCTTGTCGTTGGCGGGAATGTTGGGATCTTGCTTGTAGAAGAACGGCGCGGCATTCAGCCAATCCGTGCCGCGATGAACGTAACCACTGCCGTGAATAGCGTTCGTACCGGAGGCAGTGCTCATGTCGATATGAGCGCCGCTGGTAGAACCTTGCTGCGCGTCGTACATCGAGGTGTTGACGCGAAGTTCCGTGATCGTTTCGGGGGCAGGCGTGGGCAATGCCTGGCCGATGGCCAAGTAGACTGACGCGGTACTCTGAATTGGAGCTGCGCTGGTACTGGCAGCGTTCGCTACGCCAGTGTTGTTGACGATCCGAGCGGAGGCCACCTGGCTCGTACTCTTGCCGTTGAACAGGTTGCTGGCATCGACGCCGTTAAGCAGAAAGCTGTTGCTGGTATCGCGTTGCCCATTAGCCCAGATCGGCTGGTTTCCTAGGCCGCTATTGGCTCCTGTACCGCCTGGAAGCTCGGCATTCACTCCCGGGGAAAGAATGGCAAGCCCGGTGAAGCTCCCGGTAGGCAATGGCACGGCGTCGATCTGGTTCTTGTCTAAGATGTAGCCGTTGGTGGTGTCCACCGAGTTCATCAAAGGATCCGCCTGCACCTCGACAACGGTCCCCACTTGGCCGATCGGCAGTACGGCATTGACGGTCGCAGTGCGATCCGCCTGAACCGTGATGGAAGGCACCCTCTGGGTCTGGAAGCCATCATGGGTGAAGGTAAGCGTGAAGGTGCCGATGGGCAGATTTACGAAATCGTAGCTGCCGTTCGCGTTGGTCTTTTGGGTGCGCGTGAGTTTCGTCTGGTCCCCTACGATCGTCACCACCGTTTCCGGCAGAACCCCTCCAGTCTTGTCGGTGACTGTACCCGTGATGCCGCCGAGTGTTTGCTGAGCGTGAGCGTACGGGGTGAAGCTAAACGGTTTACACAGGGATAGAGCGACCAGCAAAGCGACCGGTCTAATTCTCTTGAACATCAATGACCTCGTGCAAGCAAGTACACTCGTGCGGGACCGCCTGCGCGCCGCCGAACCGCTTATGTGGTGTTGTGCAAACGATATCCGCAGCCGAGATGGTCTGTTCTGCACGCCCGAAAAATAACGGGATGACTTTACACGAGTGTCGGACGGAACGAAAGCCTTCCTTTCAGTGAAAATTCCTTTGCCGCAGATTCAATATTTTCATGGGGGTGACGTTTTTCGGTGTCGCGGGCATCGGATGCCCTAGCTCTCAGCCAGCGCCTCGTCTTTACCGCGTGCGCGAAACGCAAACCAAAGCAGTCCCGCCGTCAAATAAGCGAGATAGACGTAAGGAAGTTTGCCATACGGTCCTTCGGGCACCGGGTAGAAATTGCCAACCAGCGCGAGCAGCATGGCGATGCCTGCGAGCCAGGGAACAAGCTGCGCTCCTGGACGAAAGACACCGTGCTCGCGCAAGTAGCGCGGCAATGCGACGCAAACCAATGCATAGGCCACGATAAAGCCATAGGTCGCCAGCGAACCCAGCCAGCCGTAGACATCCAAACCACTGGCACCACGGGCCGCCAGCACTGCCACGGGGAGCAGTGCGGCAACGCCGGTGATGACGACCGCCCGGCTTGGAGTTCGATTCCGGACATGCGTATTGCCGAGAGAGCTGTGGGCAAGCCCGTTGTGCGCCATCAGCATTAGCACGCGTGCCGCTGCTGTGATGCATGCCAGAGTTCCAGCAAACAGGCTCACGAGTGCGCCGATATCGATCAGAAGACCAAGGACCGGGACACCGCCAACTCGGGCCAATAGGTACATCGGGGCTTGGCTCGCGCCTAAATCCTGGCCCGCAGTGTGGAAGCCCAACACTTCCGCGTAGGCACAGATCGTGAAGAAAGCTCCGGCAAGAATCGCGCTTTGGATGACGGCGCGAGGAATCGTTTTCAGTGGATTTCGCGCCTCGGAGCCCAGCGTAGTCGCGCTCTCGAAACCCACAAAGCTGAACAGCGCCAGCACCAATCCTAGCCGGAGTCCGCTGCCGGTCATGCCGCGGAGATGCAGTTGTTCTGCATCCAGGTGCCAGCCGTGGCGCACCAGCAAAAGCGTTACCACAATCACGATCACTGTGACGGAGGCGGCCTCAATCCACAGCATAAGCCGCGCGGAAATCTTTACGTCACGATAGGCAATCCATATGGAAACTGCCGTGACCAGCACGGCTAGCAATACAGCCGAGTAGACATGGCCGGTCGCATCGCGCAGCAGCAAATTCGCGTAGTGATAGAAACCACCGATGACACTGGATCCCGTAGCCACATAAGCGAGCAACAGACTCCACGCAACGGTCGCACCAAGCCACGGTGGAAGCGTCATCGAGGCATAGGCATAGAGTGATCCGGGCGATGATGAATGGCGAGCATAGCGGCTGATGCACAACGCGACGAGCAATACAGCCACTGTTGCCAGCACATATGCGAGCCAGGTGCCATTGCCGGCAAGCGCGCAAACCAGCGGGATGGTGGCCGCAGGCGTGGTGGTGGGAGCCATCGTGGAGACAGACTGCGCCAATGTTTCCATCGGAGAGAGAATCTCGCGACGCAACCCATAGTCTGCATTCTCAGAATGCTCGTTCACTGTCCGCTCCACACTGGGCCGATTATTGCTGGGCCGAACCTTCCGCAAATCAGACTGGCGTCGGATTGTACAACACGAAGCGGCAGACAATGGAGGGATGACCTGGTGGTGTATCATCTTGCAAAGTTTCCCCCGGTTCGATGGACACTGCCTCGGCTGGGGGAACCGGATCCGATGAAACTCGATAAACAGGTACTGCAGAGTCTTCCCAAAGTCCTTTTGCACGAGCACTTGGACGGCGTGCTGCGGCCGCAAACTGTAATTGAATTGGCTCGAGATGCGGGATACAAAGATCTTCCAACGAATGACCCTCAGGCACTCGCCCAGTGGTTTTTCCGTGGAGCAAATCAAGGAAGCCTTGCCAAATACCTGGAAGGCTTTGCTCATACCATTGCGGTAATGCAGACAGAAGATGCGCTGCAGCGGGTCGCGTATGAGCAAGCCGAGGATTTGAGTCGGGACGGGATTGTTTATTTCGAGACTCGCTTTGCGCCAGTCTTTCATACCCAGAAAGGATTAACCCATCAGCAGATTGTCTCGGCAGTCCTGAAAGGGCTGGAACGAGGACGAAAAGATTTCGGGATCTCCTCCGGTTTGATCATTTGCGCGATGCGCAACATGAACACCTCTCTCGAAATGGCGGAGCTCGCAGTTGATTTTCGCGCGCGCGGCGTGGTTGGCTTCGATCTGGCGGGCGAAGAGGGCGGTTATCCCCCGAAGAAGCACGTGGATGCTTTTCATTACATCCAGCGCGAGAACTTCAACATTACGATTCACGCGGGCGAGGGTTACGGAAAAGAATCGATCTGGCAGGCGATTCAGTATTGTGGGGCGCACCGCATCGGGCACGGGACGCGGCTGATCGATGATATTGCAGTCGTAGACGGCAAGGCAGTGAAGTTGGGCGATCTGGCACAATATGTTCTCGACAAGCGCATCCCGCTGGAAATCTGCTTATTGAGTAACGTTCACACCGGTGCCACTCCGAGTCTGGCGAAACATCCTTTCAGGATTCTCTATCAGGAGAAATTCCGCGTCACGCTGAACACAGACAACCGGTTGATGAGCCATACCACAATGACCAAGGAATTCGAAGCCGCTGCGGACACATTTGGCTTGTCGCTGGCAGATTTTGAGAAGATCACGATCAATGCAATGAAGAGTGCCTTTTTGCCCTACAAAGAGCGCTGCGATTTTATCTATTCCGCCATTAAGCCTGGATACGCCAGGGTCCGTGAATCGACCGTAGCAAAGACGTCTTCTGAATCTGCATAGCACACGGAGATTTCATGTGCAGTCTTGCTAGGAGGTTAATCCTCACTCTCGCGCTATCCGCGCTCTGTTCTCGCTCCCTTACTGCCCAGGCCGCTTCGCCGACTGCCCCGATCCGCGTCAAAGTTGTCGTAGTCACCATGTTCGAGCGCGGCGAAGACACCGGCGATGCTCCCGGGGAATTTCAGCTTTGGGTGGAGCGTGAGCATCTCGACCAGATTCTTCCACTGCCTTCGGGCTATCACCACGTCCGCTTGAACAAGGACGGCGTGCTCGGCATGGTGACAGGAGTCGGAACCGCTAAGGCCACCGCGTCAGTAATGGCACTGGGGCTCGACTCACGTTTCGACCTCTCGAAAGCGTATTGGATCGTCGCTGGCATTGGCGGCGGAGACCCGGCGGACGTTTCGGTCGGGTCCGCGGTTTGGGCCGACCACGTTGTTGACGGCGATCTTGCGTTTGAGATCGATGCGCGTCAAATTCCTGAAAGCTGGCCGACAGGTTACCTGCCGCTGCGCAAGGGAACACCTTACGAGCAACCCGCCGACGACTCATACGGCGAAATGTACACGCTGAACCCGGAACTGGTGGGCTGGGCGTTTCGCCTTACACAAGACTTGCCGCTGGCCGACTCCGACTCCCTGCGCAAGTCACGGGCGCGGTTCGCCGGCTTCCCAAATGCGCTGAAGCCGCCGTTTGTAGCGAGGGGCGACACGCTATCGGCAAGCACGTTCTGGCACGGTTCTAAGATGGACGAGTGGGCCAACGCATGGACTCGCTACTATACAAGCGGCAAAGGCAATTACATGGTGGCTGCCATGGAGGATTCTGGCACGCTGCAGGCTCTCACGTTCCTGAGCCAGGCTGGGCGCGTTGATCTGCGCCGAGTGCTGGTGCTGCGCTCGGTCAGCAACTACGACCGCGAAGCGCCAGGCGTACCCGCAGCGGAAAGCCTGCAAGAAATGGTTTCCGGGAACTACTCGGCGTATATGCCAGCCTTGGAAGCGGCGCAGATCGTTGGAGACAAAGTGGTGCAAGACCTCGTGGAGCATTGGGGCGAGCGGGAATCCATTATTCCTCACGCCCCGTAGTCAAAGCTGGCGCTGAAAACATCACCTGGACACGGTTGCGAGAGTCTCGGCCAGTACAAGCGTTCCCCGAACGATATCTTCCGGGGATGCGTGCTCGTCTGGACGATGGCTGTATCCGTTGCGGCAGGGGATGAACAACATCGCCACCGGAGCGATGCGCGCGATGAAAAGCGAGTCGTGATAGGCACGACTGACCATGGGAAGAAATTTCAGTTCGTGCCTTCGGCAGGATTGGGAAAGCGCTTCGATGATAGCGGGAGCGCAGTCGGCAGGCGAGTCGGCATTCAGCAACTCGTTGTGAGTCGATACTTGCCGTTTGGCTGAAATCGAATGGCACGCGGCTTCAATCGTGCGCATTACGATGTTGCGCCGCTGAAGGTCTGTATCGCGGATGTCCACGCTAAGGCGAACCTTGCTGGGAATGCTATTGACCGCGCCGGGAAACACATCGCAGATGCCAACGGTTGCCACCGTATCAATGGCTCCGCTAGTGCGTGCCGCGCTCTCGATCGCCAGAATCATCTCGGCCGCCGCGCAAAGAGCATCATGGCGGTCGGGCATCAAGACACCACCGGCGTGTCCGCCCGAACCTTCAATCAAAACTCGCAGACTCGCCGGTGCCGCGATCTTCGTGACGATACCGAGAGGGATTTGCTGACGCTCCAGTAATGGACCTTGTTCAATGTGCAATTCGATGAAGGCCTTGTAGTAGCCACCGGGTAGCTTCACTTGTTCAAGCTCTCCTGTGAATCCAGCCTCACGGCGAACCTCATCGAGAGTGGCGCCGCCGTTATCCGTCAGCTTCCTTGCCGCATCGGCAGAAAGAGTGCCAGACAGTAGTCTGCTTCCGAGACACCCAATTCCAAACCGCGTTGGCTCTTCAGCAGTGAAAATAAGGAGCTCAATCGAATGCTTTGGACGAAATCCACTTTGCCGCAAAGCTTGTATCGCTTCCAAACCTCCCAGCACGCCCACGACGCCATCGTATTTCCCGGCGTTCGGAATGGCGTCGATGTGCGAGCCGGTCCCGACAACTGACGCGGCCGGTTCAGACCCATCCCAGCGAGCGAAGGTATTTCCGACGGCGTCCTCGCGCACCGTGAGCCCGGCTTCCTCGCAACACGCTTTCATCCACCCACGGGCCTTTAGATCGGAGGGACTGAAAACAATTCGAGTCACGACAGGGGGCTCGGCTTCGGAAATCGAGGCCAGCGCTTCGATTTCGGAAAGGAGGCGATCTCGGTTGATGGTAAGACTCATCGCTGCGGGCCTGCCAAAGGATGCCGGTTCCAGTTTTTGTAGATGAGATATTTTGCGGGCACCTTACCGATCGCCCCGAACCACTGCGGACACCACGGCCCCATCCAGATGAAGTCTCCTGCTGTAACGGGATACCAGGAATCGCCAAGGCGGTAAATTCCACCGCCTTCGAGCATCATGAGCCCGTGTTCCATCACATGCATTTCGACCATACTCAGTGAGGCTCCCGGCTGGTAGACCATCGTGTTCACTGCGAAGTCGAAACTCATCTCATCGGGAAGCAGACATTTCACCTGCAAGCTGGGATCATCGCCGAGCGGATGTGAGGAGACCGCGTCTTCGTTGGAAATAATCAACTTTGGCGTTTCCACCGACCCGAGAGCCTGATAGGGCTTCTCAATGACAGCCACACGACTCGCCTTCCTGGCAGTCACTCGGTGATGCAAGCCTTCGGGGAGATAGGCGTAGCCCCGCGCGCCCAGCTGCTTCGATTTGCGATTAACTTCCAACTTCACGCCACCCTCGACCACAAAAATGAAACGCTGCGCCGATGTTCCGCCCAGTTCTCCTCCTGCTTCAAACTCGGCGGTGTACTCCGTGAACTTGGTGCCCAATGCGGGGCCGGCGTGCACAACCGCGGAGCACGCCTTCATTCCGGGCAGAGCAGTACGCACGAAGGTGTCCGCAGTCAGCAATAGATGATTCGATTGTTGGGAACTTCGTGTGCGACCAAGATTATGCACGGTTTATCCTTTTGTGAAATTCGGGCGAAGAGGCGAGTTGATCGAGAAGATGCAACCCGCACTCGATCGCCTTCTCGACGTCCGCGCCTGCGACGGATTCCGCGGGGTCGTGGCTGATGCCGCCCGGAGTCCGCAGGAAGATCATTGCGGCAGGAACCTTTTCCGCCAGGATCATGGCGTCATGACCGGCGCCGCTCACCATCCGATGCAGCTTGCATCCTGTCTTGAGGATTGCCTGTTCTATCTCCCCAATGAAGAACGGATCCATCGCAACTGCCCGCTGACTTAACAGGGTATTCTCCCGTACAGTTAATCCGCGGCGCGTGGCAATTCCTTGCGCTTGACGAGTAAGGTCCTCGACCGCAAGAGTGCGAATCTCGTCGGAACTGTGACGAACGTCGAGTGTGAGCCGCGCCTCGCCTGCGATCACGTTCGCCGCCCCGGGTTTGGCTTCGATCTTTCCGACAGTCGCGACCAAACCAGGGACTTCCTGAGCTACTCGTTCCACTATGCCAATCCACTCCGCCGCACCTGCGATGGCATCGCAGCGAAGATGCATGGGCGTCGTGCCCGCATGATTGGCGGAACCGCAAAACGTGAACTCAAGCCGGCTCTGGCCGGCAATCGCCTCGACCACAGCGAGTGGCTGACTTACGCTCTCCAACACCGGTCCCTGCTCGATGTGAAACTCAAGATAGCCGAGCGTATCGCTTCCCAACTCGGCTTGAGGAATCTCCTCGGGATTCAATCCAAAATTGTCGAGCGCTTTCCGTACGGATATCCCTTGCGCATCCTTAGCGTCCAAGAGTTCCTGATCGAGCCTGCCAACCAAAGCACGGCTGCCGATGAAAGCAGTGCCGAAACGTACTCCTTCCTCTTCGGAGAAGCCGACCACCTCGATGCTGAAGGGAAGCCTTCGTCCTTGCAACTCTTCCAGCAACGCAACGGCAAGCACAACTCCGAGGATGCCGTCATAAGCACCGGCGTTAGGAACAGTATCGAGGTGCGATCCGATCAGGAGACGCGGAGCGTGGGGCTGTGCGGCCGAATAAAGTCCTCGGAGATTTCCTGCGGCATCGACTCTTACGTGGACTCCGAGCGGCTCCATCCATCGAGCAATTTCCTGGTGGCAGTCTCGCATTGGCGGCGTGAGGAACGTCCGGCGGATGCTGCCAGCGTCCTCAGTAAAAGAAGCCAGTCTCAGGCACCGTGCCATAACTTCGTGAGCGCGAGTTGTGGTCACAGTTGTTGGCACTGGATTCTATTCACTGGCAACAAATGCGCGCCAGGCGGCCCTAAGCTTCGCGGATAATTTTTGCCGCCGTCCAGCCGAGAAGAACGAGAACTACGAGGACCTCCCAACCGAATGTGTTCCCGTAGGTTGCAACAGGAAAGTGATTGCTGATCATGATAAAGACAACGGGAACTGCCATAAAAGTATTGTGTTTGGAGCGCAGCTTGGCTTGAGCCCCGAGAGACGCATCGAAGGTTTCCCCGGCTGCCGCCGCCGCGATCATTTTGCGCTGCGAGGGAAGAATTCGGAACCAAACGTTAGCCGTCATAATCGTGCCCAACACCGCTCCAACGTGGATGTAGGCCGCGCGTCCGCTGAACACGTGCATCAATCCCCAAGCGAGCACGGCAATCATCAGCAGAGAGAATACAGCAAACATGGTTGCCGACCTGCCCAGAGATGACCGCACCGCCAGATCATAGACGACCCAACCACCAGCCAGTACAGCCAGTCCGATGGCTACGCCACGCAGTTGGGAGATCCCAGCAACATCGGGGTCAATGAGTCCACTGCTGGAATAGTAAACGAGAAAAAGCAGCACCATTCCACTCAGCCATGTCATTAACGCTTCCCAGCGGAACCAATGAACTTGCTCGGGGCCGACCCTCAGCGATTTCTGTTTGTCAACGGTGTAGAAGCCGCCACTATGGACCATCCAGATCGCCGAACTTGCGGCATCAGCAGCAGAATTTTTCGCGAGCTTGCCAAATTGGCCGTCCAGCCACGTGAAATAGTAGGTTTGGCCAACCCACATGATTGCCGCAAAAACGTGAAACCAGCGGACCAGCAGATTCAGCCATTCGCGGATTGACGAAGTCACTTTGTCAACTCCATCTCGAGAAACCCCTCGCCGTTCAGCTTCCCCGGTAAGTCGTATATCCATTCGGGCTCAGGAGCAGCGGAATATGAAAATGGGATTCGCCCTCTCGTGCCTGGAACGTAACTTCCACCACCGGATACAATGCATCGACTTTTTGCAGTGCGTAGTAACTTCCCGTCTCAAAGATCAAACGATAGACTCCTGCAGACAGATCGTCCCCTCCCGGCAGCAACTGAGCGCACCGGCCATCGTGATCGGTGCGCGTCGAAGTCAACAATCGCCAATCCCCGTGCGCATTCTGTTGCTCTAGCCGCACAGGCACATCCCCGGCAGGCTTGCCTTGAACAATGTCCAGAATGTGGGTCGAAATGCGTTTCATTCTTGAAGCCATTTCCTCAATCGGATCTGCGTAATGTGCCGCTGCTGCTCAGCTGCTTCGTGAAGTTCAGTTTCTGCGTCATTCTTAAGCCGGCGCCGAAGAGTTTCTAGAATCTCCGACGCAGACTTACCGGTGGCGCATACGATGAAGATGCGATTGAAACGTTGCTCGTACTCTCGATTTGCATCCGCCAGAGCGGTCTTCACGACAGCCTCGGCATCTCCTATGTTCCGCTGTTCCTGCGCCGACCATTCTACAGACTGATCTATCGAGGACAAGACTGGCAGAGACTGGGTTGACGAAGAGTTAGCCGGTCGAGACTCTCCGATTCGTGGATGACTGTGGAACGCTTCCATCCACTCTGATCGCGCCAGATTGTGCCACGTTTCGTTGGACGCAGCCAGCAGCGCAGCTTCATCCGCGAGCGGTCGTCTGGCCGCCATCCCTTGAGCCCAGGCCTTCGATCCGCAACAGGGTAGGATCATTTTGATGGCGTCGTCGATCGGAAGATCGTTCCATCGCGCCAGAGTGTCTTTCAGCCCGTCTCTTTCGGCGGATGCCGCACTCAACCGATTCAAGAACTCAGCTACAAGATTGCCCGCCACCACGCCGCGATACTTGGCGGTAGATCGAATATCGTCAATCGGTCTGATCTCAGCAGCTACTGTCTTTTTCGCCAAGAGCCACAGATCGGAATCAATCGCCTTTCCCCTCACGGCTTGCTCAGTCTCCGTCAAACGGACCGGGACAGGCGCCACACTTCCGAGAGCGATGCGGGCATCTGCAATCACGCCATTTGCAAGTCGGCCCAGCGCTGCTATACAGACCTTGGAGATAGCCTGCGCATGCCGGGCTCCGACCTTGCGGGCATAGCTTAGATATCCTAGAAATCGTCGGGGCAGACATACCGCTTGAATCAACTCATCCGGCGCCATCAGCGTCTTCTTGTAGTCGGTGTGAAAGCCTGCGTAGGGCAACCGACGCTCGCCTCGCACTGACACCAGAACCAAGTCGGCGTCGTACACCAGCAGTGAGGGCAGCGAGTCCGCAGCCGGCGATGCATTCACAATATTTCCACCGATCGTTCCTCGATTCTGGTTCGCGATTCCGCCGGTCCACCGGGCGGCACTCGACAACAGAGGAAACTCGCGTCCAATGGCCTCATGCTTGCGGAGGTCGGTGTAAGTACATCCTGCACCGATCCGAACCTCGTCAGGAGTGACCTCGATGCGCCGTAATTCGGGGAGATTCCAAATGCTGACCAGCTTCCGCGCCACAAGCTTCCCGGCCGCGTACTGCACCATTACATCGGTGCCTCCGGCGATCGGCAGCCACATGCCCGGGTCCTTTGCCAGCAAAGAAACAATCGCATGCAAGCTGCCGGGCGCGACCATTTCGTAGTCCAAGGGATTCGATCTCATGCGATCGTCCTGCGGCGCGCCGCTTCCGCCACAGCTTCAATGATCTGGCTGTAGCCAGTACAGCGGCAGAGATTGCCGGAGAGGCCCTCCCGGATTTCCTCGATCGTCGGTTCCGGCTTTCCATTTAATAAATGAGCGGATGCCAGAATCATTCCCGGCGTGCAGATTCCGCACTGCGCGCCGCCGCAATCGAGAAACGCCTCCTGCAAGACATGTAGCGTCTCTCCTGTCGCCAGTCCTTCGATCGTCACAATGGTGGACCCTTGAGCCTGGAGTACTGGTACGAGGCAACTATTTACGAGTATGCCGTCCATCAGTACAGAGCACGAACCACACTCGCCTTCTCCGCAACCTTCCTTCGTGCCGGTCAATTGGAGTTGTTGCCGCAACACGTCGAGCAGGCGCTCCATCGGGTAAGCATGCGCCGTTTTCAGCTCACCGTTAACCGTGAATGAAATCTCGGCTTTGGCGCATCCCTCCCGAGAATGGGTCATCGGGTCCCGCCCCTGGAGCCAACACCGCCGTCGCTGAACTGCGACACGAGCCCATCCATGATGTCTTCCGGAAGCAACGGAACAGAATCGAAATGAATTCCGAGCGCGTCTTCCACCGCATTGACGATTGCCGGTGCCGGACCGTCCATCGGGAGTTCGCCGATGCCCTTTGCACCGTACACCCCGTAAATATTCCCCAACTCTTCGAAGAACACACGAATGGGCGGCAGGTCGGCTGAAGTCGGCATGATGTAATTCGTCATTTGGCCGTTCTGCATGCGTCCGTTCTGCCAAACTACTTTTTCATAAAGGCTGAATCCGATCCCTTGGGCAACGCCACCGATGATTTGCCCTCTTGCGAGAAGCGGGTGCAGAACTCTGCCAACTTCCTGGAGCGCGACGAAGTCGTCCACCGATACGCCATACGTCGTCAGATCCACCGTGACTTCCGCGATGTAAACCGCCCAAGCAAATGCCGCGTAGGCTTCTCCTCGATACTTTTGATCGTCCCAGAAAATGCCGTCTGGCGCCTCGTAACGCGACCAGGACCGGAATTGGCCATGCTCGGAAACGTAGTGCTGGCAGGCGGCACGAAACTCCTCCGCGGTATAGGATTCGCTGAGCAGGTTGGATGAAATCAGTGTCTGCTTAATTCCCAAAGCTGCGGACTGCACCAGCTTCCCAACCACCATTACGGTGCGCGACGCAACGGTTGGGCCGCTGTTCGGCACTTGCTGAGTATCCGGCTGAACCATGCTGACGTTCTCGTAGGGCAGACTGAGCGCTTCGGCGGCAATCTGGCTGAGAACGGTATTCGTCCCCTGACCAAATTCTGTGCTCGAAACCAGCACGCGCACACTGCCATCGGCACAACCCTCTACCCCGACTACCGAACTGAGATAACGCTCGCCCGATCCGGTGAATCCCGCACCGTGCAGAAACGCAGCAATGCCCATGCCTTTCCGGGTGGTGTCGCTTTCATTATGGTTTGCGAACCGCTGTTTTTTAGAGTGATAGTCCGAAGCGTCCAGAGCACGGTCTAGCAACTTCCCGAGACTGATTGGTTCGCGCACAACCTGCTCTGTAGTAGTGGTCTGCCCAAGTTGCAGGAAATTCCTGCGGCGGATTTCAACGGGAGAAAGACCTACTGTCTGCGCGATGCGATCCATATGCCGTTCCATCGCAAACAGACTCTGCGGTGCTCCGAAACCACGAAAAGCTCCGTGGGGTGGCGCGTTGGTGGCGACCGCCTTCGCACGAATGCGAACGCTCGGCCAGTGGTACGGTCCCCCGGCGTGTATCGCCCCGCGGGATAGGACTACGGAGGACAAAGTTGCATACGCTCCACCATCAATCGTGAACTCAATCTCTCCGCCCAGAATCTTGCCGTCCCTGCTGACCGCCGTCCTTTGGCGCGTGCGCGAGGGATGTCGCTTCGTGGTCGCCGCCATGTCTTCCATGCGGTCGTAAATAATCTTCACGGGTTTTCCGGATTTGATTGCCAGCAGCGCAGCATGCGCGGCGATCATCGACGGATATTCTTCCTTCCCTCCGAAAGCGCCTCCGGTCTCCTTCTGCACGACACGAACTTTTTCTGCCGGCAAATTGCACAGAGCCATGAGCGCGTTGTGAACGTAATAAGGACATTGCAGTGAGCCCCACACGGTGATTCCCTGCGTGCCGTCAAAGGTCGCGATCATCCCGTTATTCTCGATGTAAAGCTGCTCCTGCGCTCCAGTCGTGTACTCGCCTTCCACGATGTAAGCGGCTTTTTCCCAAACGCCATCGACGTCGCCCTTTTCGATCAAGTAAGTTTTGAAGATGTTGTCCTCGCCCCAAATAATTTCCGCGCGGCGCTCGCTTTCTTCAATCGTGAAGATGGCAGGCAAGGGATCGTATTCGACTGATACCGCCTCAACCGCCTTGGAAAGAAGATAGCGATTCGGATGAGCCAACAGCAGAATTGGTTCCTCGGGATGATTCACGAACTCGCTTGCCAGGCATGGCTGATCGTCTTCGATCAACGAGATGCAATTTTTCCCGGGAATATCTTCCGCGGAGACGATCACGAATTCATCCCAGCTAACTCCCGGACCGAATGTGATCTTCTTGATCCGGCCGCGCGGAATCTGGCTGCGAACCGTTGCTCCGAAGAGCATGTTCGGTAAAACCATATCGTCGACGTACTGCGACCTTCCGGTTACTTTGTCGCGTCCCTCTTTCCGCGGGACCGAGTTTCCGACGATGCGATCGCTGTTCATCCCGACCCAATCTGACCGCGAGACTACCGTAACCTGGCGGGGACGCCGAGACCCGCGGATGGGATAGTGTATGACAGACTAGGTCACAATGGAGTGAAAGTATTGCAAAGCGAAACAGAAAAAGCTTATGCGGTTGATCGCCGACTTCTATTCGCAGCGTGTTCCCGCCCGCCAGGCTCACCGGGAAACTCTCCTTCCGCAAAGACAGCGTTTCCTCGCAGATAGGTGGCCTTCACCACGCCGCGCACCGTCTCTCCCAGGCACGGAGAGACTGGATGCCGGTAGTGCAACCGGTTTTCTGTAACAGTGAATTCGCGGTCAGGATCAAACACAACGAAATCCGCGTCGTATCCCGCGGCAATTCGACCCTTGCGCGAATCGCAACCAGCTAGTCGAGCCGGCGCCGCTGCCATCCAGCGTGCCAGATCGAGCAGCGTGAATCCGCGCCTGCTGGCTTCAGTCCACATCAGAGGCAGCGCTACCGAAAGGCTTGCGATACCACCCCAGGCGGTCCGGAAATCGCCCTCGGCGAGCTGCTTCATCGCCGGAGGACACGGCGAATGGTCAGTCACCACCATATCGATCGTCCCATCTCGTAGACCTTCCCACAATCCTTCGCAATTTTCGCGGCTTCGAATCGGCGGAGCACATTTGGTCAGCGTCGCCCCGTTTGCGATTGTTTCAGCAGACAGGTGCAAGTAGTGCGGGCAGGTTTCCACGCTCACGGGAAGTCCGTCAGAGCGCGCAGCGCGCAGCTCCTGAAGCGCCTGACTGGTCGAGAGATGGACGATGTGTAAGCGGAAGCCGTATTCGCGGCACAACGACAGCATCATCCGGATAGCAGCCAGTTCCGCCTCATCGGGCCGCGATTCGAGATACGTCGAATAACAATTCCAATCAGCATCAGCCAGAGCGTCCGTTGCCTGATCGATTGGGCCGGGAAGTTCTGCGTGCACCAGCAGCGGCAGGCTAGTCCGGGCAACGTGAGGCAGGGCCGCTCGCAGCTGCTGCTCCGTCACCATGGTGAAGCCATCGATACCAGGATTGATCAGAAAGCATTTGAACCCCGGCACTCCAGCGGCCGCGAGAGCTTCGATGTGGTTTTGATTATCGTGGACCACCCCGCCCCAAGCCATCCAATCGACGCGGCATCTGCCTTTTGCGGCTGCGCGCTTGACCTCAAGCGCAACGACCGTCGTGGTCGCGGGAAGACAGTTCAGGGGCATGTCGACAAGCAGCGTATAGCCTCCCGCCGCCGCTGCCCGTGTCGCCGTTTCGAAGCCCTCCCATTGCGCACGGCCCGGGTCGTTGATATGCACGTGGGAATCGACGAGCCCCGGGAGAATGGCAGCTTTGCCGAAATCATGGATTTGGCAACCGTCGGCAGGTATTTGATCGGCAGAAACAATCGCCCGGATTTGTTCTCCTTCCACCAGGATGGCCGCTGGCCGGATTCCTTCAGAAGTGATTACGCGGCGAGAGAAGAAGGCCTGCAAACTCAAAATGTCCGCTCCTTGGATTGGGGCCTGGAGGCAGAGCGTACTCGGGCCCCTCCTCTTTTACAATGCACGCTTCACCGGAATCAAACAAGATTTACGAACTTCTAAGTCCCAGCATATACTCGCTTCTCAGCGAAGCGGCTGCCAAAGGGTCCATGTCGACTGAATTGCGGGTTCGCGGTTTGCTGGCACCGGCATATCGTTAACGATTTACGCATGATGAGCGAACACATGGACAATCCTTTCATGGCCCGCGCGATTCAGCTCTCGATCGACAACGTCCACTCCGGACGCGGTGGCCCCTTCGGTGCCGTGGTAGTGAAAGACGGCGCCATCATTGCCGAAGGAGCGAATCAGGTCACTTCCGCGAATGATCCCACCGCGCACGCCGAAGTGCTCGCTATTCGCAACGCCTGCAAGAAGCTTGGCGTTTTCGATCTTGAAGGCTGCGAGATCTATACGTCCTGCGAGCCGTGCCCCATGTGCTTGGGCGCAATCTATTGGGCTCGCCTCTCTCGCGTCTATTTTGCCAATGCCGATGCCGACGCTTCCAGGATTGGCTTTGACGATTCATTGATCTACCGCGAAATCGCGCACCCGCATTCGCAGCGCAAAATACCAATGATTCAAATGATGCGCGAAGAGGCACTGGCAGCGTTTCGTGCCTGGGAAAACAAGCCTAACAAGATCGAGTATTGAGTCTGTTCGAGCACCCACCAATCTCAACAGGGGGAATGATTGATCGATCGCTATTTCAAACTTGCCGAGAACCAAACCTCCGTGAAACAGGAGATGCTGGGTGGCCTCACCACTTTCGTCACGATGGCCTACATCATCGTCGTGAACCCCCAGATTCTCGCACAGGCCGGAATGCCGCCCGAAGGTGTAGTCTTTGCAACTTGCGTTTCTGCCGCAGTCGCTACTTTGGTGATGGGGCTCTACGCCAACTATCCCATCGCGTTGGCGCCGGGAATGTCTCTGAACGCCTACTTTACCTACTCCGTTTGCATCGCCATGCATGTCCCTTGGCGCACGGCACTCGCCGTGGTCTTTTGTTCAGGCGTTCTCTTCCTTGTTCTCACGGTGACGCGCGTTCGCGAGCAGATCGTCAACGGCATGCCCGACTGCTTGAAGCACTCAACTGCCGCGGGGATTGGAATGTTCATCGCCTTTGTAGGACTGCGTAACGCAAAGCTCGTAGTGGCGAATGCGGCTACGTACGTAGGCCTTGGCAGCTTTGCCGACAAAGAAGTGCAAACCGCTTGCTTCGGCCTGGTCCTGACGCTGATCCTCATGTCACGAAAGCTGCATGGCGCAATCTTAATCGGTATCTTTGGCACCGCACTGCTCGGGATGTTGCGCGGGATTGCGAACTGGCCCGTCGCAATCTTTTCCATGCCACACCCCTCCTCCACTTTCTTGCAGCTTGATTTTCGCGGAGCCAGCCACCTCGGCTTACTCGAAATCCTGTTCGCGTTCTTGTTTGTGGATCTCTTCGATAATGTTGGCACCCTGGTAGGGGTGTGCGAACAAGGCGGCTTCGTCAAGGATGGCAAGATTCCCCGAGTGGGCCGTGTTCTGGTTGCAGATGCCGTAGGAACCGTGTTCGGCTCCTTGACGGGAACTTCCACTGTGACCAGTTACATCGAAAGCGCCGCCGGCGTTGCCGCCGGGGCACGTACCGGTCTAAGCAATGTCGCCGTCGCCGCCCTCTTCCTGTTGGCCATGTTCTGCTCACCGCTGGCCACCGCGATTCCGGCCTACGCAACCGCCCCCGCGCTGATTTTGGTTGGTGTTCTGATGACGCAATCCATTGCGCAAATCGCTTGGCAGGACTTCAGCGAAGCCGTCCCGGCATTCATCACGATGCTGGCCACGCCGCTTACATTCAGCATCGCGACCGGCCTCAGCCTCGGCTTAATCTCCTACACCGTCGTGAAAATTGCGGCTGGGAAGCTCCACGAAATCAACGCGCTCGTTTGGATCCTCACGATCCTCTTTATTCTGCGCTACGTCTATCTGGCCGCAGCATAGGACCCTCTCGGTTTTGGGTTCGTGCAAGGCAGGTCGTGCTCCTTTCAGAATCACTTTCCCCCCAGGTATCGGATGCGGCCGGTGAAGGCACGCCCGTTGCCGTCGATGTAAGTCGGAAACGGGTGGGTCGGATCGATAATGCCGTTTGCCAGCGCAGCGTTGGCGTGGTTGGTAACGTTATCGAAGCCCCCACGTAGAGCCCAATAGCGTCCAAACAGATGAAAGCGCTTTTCGAACTGCAGATTTACTGAATAGTAAGTGGGAAGACGAAAAGTTCCCGGAGGATAACCCGGAGCGATTTCTCCCTGATCGGTCGTCGCGTTGAAGGGCAGACCGGTGCGCGCTTCGGCGGAATAGACCATATCCACTTTGTGGAGGATGGGCAGCTTGAAAAAGGGCAGCACGCCCCAGCCGACGAAGCGATTCGGGGTATCCCACGGATACGGACCGGGCAACTGCGGGCTCAACAGCGGAATATCCAAACTGAAATCGAATACCTGGTTGGTATGCGACCGGGAGCGAGTGTACGCGCCGAAGACCTCATAACGCTGGCGAAAGCGGCGCTGCAGGCTGACCTGCAAGGCATCGTAGCGATCATCGCGTCCATTCTCGAGGAAGTAGTTACCGTCCACCGCTCCATTCAGCGTGTTGTAAGCAAAACCATGCACTCCGCGTTTTTCGAGGAACTCTACTTTCAGAAAGACGGCCGCTGGCAGCTTCTTCTCGAGGCCAATGCTCCAGTTGAAGTATCGTGGCGCTGCCAGATTGTTCCGGTTCACAGAGAACGTGGTCGGCACGGGTACTGGCACGCTGGTCGCTTTCCCGTTCGCATCTGTCGGATTTCCGCTCGAATTGAAAAAGTAATCGACCCTCTGCCCATTGAAGGGTTGGTCGATCAATCCCAGGTTGGTTGTGTCATAGATAATTCCAACTCCCGCCGAGAGCTTGGTATTGCCTTCATCGTCGAGAATGTAAGTTCCGGCGAGGCGAGGCGAGAACAGCGGAGCCCGCACGATTTCATCCCAATCCAGGCGTAGCCCCGGCTCGAGCAGCACACGATTCGTGACCAGCCACCGATCCTCAGCATAGGCGCTGGCCTCCGCGTTATGAGTTGTGGAGTAATTGCCTCCGGAGAAAACCGAATAGCGCGCGCAAATGGACGGGACCACAGGAATGCCATCTGCGCCGGTTGCACACGGCTGCGGCGCTTGGTTCGGCGGCGGCTCATCCGGCTGCAGAAACGAAATTGACTGCCGCAGGAATTGCGAGTCGTAGCTCAAACGGTCCAAGTCTGTGCCAACTTTGATGTCGTGCCGTCCGTGCCACTGATGTGGCGGAAAGTACAGGTTCGCCAAACCTTGCAATCTGCGGGCCGAGGTGTTCTGGCGCAGATAATAGTTGCCCGCAGCCGCCTGGGTTGTCAGGATATACGGACCACTGCCTTGAGGAGTCAGCGCAACGCTGTACTGATCCGCGCCAAAGCCGGTTTCGAGAAGCGCGCCGCCGCGGAAATAATATTGGTCTTTGAGCGAACCTATATAAGAAGTTTCCGCGTCAGTCTGGGTGGTTGACTGAGGCTGAAGAAACGATAGTCCGGAATATTGGTCGTGATAGTAGTTCGACAAAAAGCTGACAGTCACAATATTGCGCGTTGTCAGGTTGGACTGCAGCTTTGCCAGGTTATCCACGCGCCAGACGTGGTCACTGTCGGAACCGGATGGCAATTGCTGAATGATGTTGTTGTCGTACTCGCCGTCAAGCGAGTCAATCAACCACATTTTCCCTTTGCGAATCGGTCCGGACATGGTGAGAAGGGGCACCCATTGACCGATCGAGATCCCTTTAATGGTCTGCAGTCCGGGGACGAAGTCCATGGAGGTAACCCGAAAGTGATCGTCGCCCATTCGAGTGTTCAAGGCGAGCACGCCGCCGGAACCCTTGCCAAACTCCGCCGGCTCGCGGCTCGGGGTCACCTCGATGGAGCGGAATGACTCGACGCTCGTCCGCACGACCAGCTGGCCATTCGTTGGCTGAGCCACGTTGAAACCATCCAGCAAGACCAGCGTTTGGTAGCTCTCGGCGCCCGCCACGTGGGGCTGGCCAAAGGCGTCGGGTGTAACTCCGGGGATGAAAATCAACGCGTTACGGTAGTCGTGTGTCCCCGGATAGGGAATATCGACAATCTGGGCGCCGGTGAGCTCCTCTTTGGTGGAAACTTGCGACGGATCTATAGCCGGGGAGGATTCAACCACGTCCACGACTTCGCGCGACTCTTGCTGATGAGAAAGAATTACATCCACATTTGCAGTCGCGCCAACCTGCACGTTGCTTTGAGAAATTGCATAGAAGCCGGTTTTCTCCACGCGGAGTTCGTAAGCCCCGGCAGAGAGGTTGGTGAATTCGCAGTGGCCTGCAAAATCGGTTTCGCAGCGCAATGGAATGTCAGGCGGCGGGGGTTGCAACTGGGCGCGCGCGGATCCGACGGCCACTCCGTTTTCGTCCGTCACCGTAATAGCAAGTTTCTGCCCTGTCCCAACGTGTTCCGAGGAAGCATGGTCGGAAGCTACCCGTTGTGGAGAGGACGATTGTGAAGAGGAAGACGATGAAGACGTCTGCGCCACGGACGACATCACGCACCACGCCGCCAGCGCTAACACAAATACCCATCTCACGGATGCGCTCCGCCCGTGCATGGTTCGAGTATGGAGTCATTCAGGCCGCGGAGTCCACTAAAACGGCGAGCGTGGCGAGCGGTTATGCTTTCATCTTCTTCTGCAAGAGCGTGAGTAACGGCCGATCCAGCTTGTGTCCTTGCCAGTCCTCGAATTTTGTTCCCTGGCGTTCCGTGTCGAGCACGCCAAACGGTCCCCGGAAATTCCACAAGGCCCAGCCAGAGTTCAATTCACCAAGAACATCGAGAGTGTCGCTGAACCACGCCAACACAACATCGGGCGGAGTGTGTTTATAACATCCCATCTCGCCGAAGTGTATGGGCACTCCCTCAACTGAAAGGCCCGCCCAGGGATGGCAGTTCCTTTCCAGCGTTTGGCGGTCGTAGATGACTTTCTCTTTTTCATCCTTGAGAGGCCATGTAGGTATGGGTTCTGATCCGTTGAGGATGCCCCGTACCCACTCGCAGTTGTGGTGCGTGACTTGAATGGGATTGTAGGTATGACAACTCTGCATCATCCCCGTGCCGAAGAGGTCCGGAATCGGCGAGCCTCCTCCGGGATAACCATCGGTCACTACTAAGCGCTGTGGGTCGTGCGCACGAATCGCGTCCGCGGAAGCCTTGGCCAAACGCGTGTAGTCCTTGGCATGACGTTGCAGAAATTCGGCGCTGAAAAGATCCGTCGTTTTAACCGGACCATGCTTCTCCATCTCTGCCAGTTCAGATTCACTCGGCAGCGCGACGGGCTCGTTTACGAGGTTAAAGCTAAGTTTTTGGCTCGAAATGCCCTTGTAGCGATCTGCGAAGAAAGTCCACTGGCGAACGAAAGCATCGAACGTGTGCGGATCGCTGAATACGTTGGTCCTCTCCTTCGTGACCGCAATGCCCGTAAGCTTTTCGTCCATCGTGTCGAGAATGCATAGGCCCGGCGCGCGGTGGAGACAAACGTTAACATGGATTCCATATTTCTCTCCCAGCCGGATAGCCCGGTCTATCGGTTCGATCCGCTTCTCATCAATGGTGAACAGATCGGGGCCGGTCCAAAAACGATAGTCCATGGGCAAGCGCACCCAGTTGAAACCCCAGTCGCGAATCCAGCGGAAGTCATCTTCCTGGAACATCCCATCGTTCTTGTAAGGAAAATACTTCATCCAGTCCGCATCGGTGGAGAAATACTCGAGCAGATTAAAGCCATACCAGCGCGGATTCATCGCAGGAGATTTGGATTTTGGGGAATCGGACTTCGTTCCGGAAACGCTCTGACCTCGGAGTGCAGCGGCCACAAGTCCGGAAGGCAGGATAGCGGCCGATGCAACTGCGGCTCCCGCCTTCAGCAGACTGCGGCGAGTGAATCGGCGACGCCCGGAGATTGACGTTTCTCTACCCTCATGATCTTCCCTCGTCTTTTCCATTGTTCCTCCTGATTTCGAACCGACTAGTCACCGGCGCGTGAGAACGATAAATTCCAAGGTGTCGGGCGCGAGAGAATTAGACAAATGCAAGGCGCCTTCCTTCCCAGATCTCTCTTCCACCAGGTCGAGGTTCTGGGTCTTGCTGATTCGGTAGCGCTTTATGCTGAACGCAGCTGTTCCCCAGGGCAAGTTGCTAATGGTCAGGTAGTAGCCGCGGTTATCACGGTAAACGATGTCAGTGCGCGGCGGCAGGAACTTGACTTTAGACATATCAGGCATGGGCGGCGCTGCTTTTTGCAATTCAGGGGGCATCGGCATGAGGTCCGGCTTGTAATTCGCGGGAATCGCATAGTTGCTGATCAGAATCTGAATTGTATTGCCATCCGCGGAGCGGCCCGCAAGCGCCGCAAAACCAAAAGTATCGATTCCCTCGACGGGAAGGCGCTGCGGCGTGTCCAGCATTTTGCCCATCGCCTTGAACGTATATGCGGTCTTGAAGTATTTGCCGTCAAGGCCGAAGAGCCCCATCCACGCCGCATCTCCACGATAGAAGTGGGCGTGGTCAATGGAGGTGTCCTGAAAATAGCTGAGCACCGCGCCGATGTAGGCAGCGTTGTGTGCGCCTTGAAGCTCGGCCTTTTCGGACTCGGTAAAGTCAGCGCTCAGATTCCATTCGGAGAGAATGCTCTCTGCGTGAGGAAACCCATGCGTGTCCAGAGTGCCGCGGATTTCCTTGGCGAGGCGAACCGCGTCATACGGATCCGCGGAACCGTTGGCATAGGTGTGCCAGGAATAAAAATCAAGCGGCAGATGATGGGAGGCGCAGTAGTCGATGAATCCTTCGCGGTAGCCTCCATCGTCGGACGGAAAAGCTTTGCCGTCACCGCCAACTTTGAGCGTGGGATCCACAGACTTCAGGGCACGGGCGGTCTTCTCATACAGAGAGTAAAACTGCTCAGGTGTGCCGGACCAGAATAAGCCATCTGGCTCATTCCAGAACTCCCAATAGCGAATGCCATAGTGGAAACCGTTGGCCCAGCCCTGGTTGTAGTGCATAGCAATGTGTTTCACCACGCTGGCAAACTTGTCGAAATCATCCGGCGGATTGACGTTCGCGCCCCAACTGCGCCCGATTCGGTAATAGACTTCTGCGCCGCTCGCGCGAATGGCAGCGATCACCTCGTCGGTTGGAACAAAATTGTAGCTTTCAGGTTTTTCGGAATCAGCTCCCCAGTCGGGAAAAATGATGCTGGCATTGCCCGCCTTCACCACTCCGGCGCGCTGCGCGTTGTCGGGAATGAGCCAAGTAAGCTCTCCGTTGCTGAGAACGAACTTTGAATCGATTTCTGTGGGACCCATTGCATCGTGAGTTCGAACCTGATTAATACGAAGATCTTTGTACTGTCGGACTAGATTTGGAAGTCCCGCCATCACGGGGCTCGGTAAACCGTTCAATCCCTGAAACGAACGGATTTCTCCGACGACTTTCCCAGCATCCACTCGTAAGGATCGATATCCCGCGTGGGTTGTGTCCTGGGCACATACGGCAGCAATGAGCATCAAGAGGCAGTATGAATAACGGAAAATGATCTTCATCGGCAACGCTCCCATGTTTGGCGACGGATTCTATCCCGCCATGATGACCTTTTCATCACTCCAAAACTTTGTGATCTCTTCCAGTGACCGGCCTTTGGTTTCGGGGATCAGCCAGCCGACCAGGATGACCGTCAACAATGCTCCGGCGCTGAAGCACCAGAAAGTGCCGTCCGATCCGAGATGCTTTTGCATGATCGGAAATAACTGGTTTCCCAGGTACCCCACCAGCCAGAGCGCGGTAGTAGCGATCGACATGCCGCGCCCGCGGACCTTGGTCGGATAGATTTCCGAGATGATGACCCAGCAGGCTACGCCGTTGCCAAACGCATGCCCGGCGACAAAAGCCATCACAAAAATCAAGACGGCCAAGCCGCTGCCCTGGATGTGATAAAACCAGCCGACCAATGCGAACGAAACGAATTGAAGCGTAGTGCCGGCCAGGATTAGAGTTTTGCGTCCGGCACGATCCACCAGCCAGAGGGCGAACAGTGTAAACAAGAGATTGATCAGGCTCACCAGCACTGACTGGAAGAATGCGTCACTGGTTGCGGTTCCGGCCGAGCGAAAAATCTCCGGCAAGAAAGAAAATAACGGCGTGATGCCACTGATCTGTTGCAACCCCGCCAGCATGATGCCAAGCAGCAGCGGGCGCCGGAAAGTGGTGAAGAGTTCCGAGATGTGGCCCTCTTCACTGGCCAGCGAACTCTCGATTTCAGCAGCTTCGTGCCTGGCAGCCTCGGAGCCATTGATTTTGGCAAGTACACCGAGGGCCTGATCGCGCCGGCCCATTTTCATGAGCCAGCGCGGGCTTTCGACCGCGGGGAGGATCATCAATCCGAACAGAATTGCCGGCACAACACCGGCGAGAAACATCCAGCGCCAGCCCGTGGATGCATTCCACGCTTCGTCGCCCATGCGCTGAATGAGCATGTTGACGAAGACGGCGGCAAGTATTCCGACTACGATCCCGAGTTGGTAGAGAGTTACGCAGCGGCCGCGAACCCGCGTGGGAGCTATCTCGGCAATATAATTCGGAGAAATCACGGATGCCGCACCGATGCCCACTCCGCCGATCAGACGCCAGAAAACAAACTGATGCAGATTCGAGGCAAAGATCATTCCAACTGAGGACAGAGCGAAACAGAGGGCGCAAAGCGCAAGACCTTTTTTCTTGCCCAGATAGTCGGCAACAGTCCCGGCCGCTGCACAACCGGCAATACATCCCACCAGCGCGCACCCTGCGGCCCAGCCCACTCCCGCTGCGTCCAAGTGGAACAACTGACTTAAATATCCAATCGCGCCGCTGATCACAATGTTGTCATAACCAAACAGCAAGCCGCCCAGCGTGGAGACAGTGGCTGCAATGACGAGTGGGCCGCGCGAATAGGCCGGACCAGAGACGGTTTTCAGGCTAGTTGCCTCCATGCGTGGTCGCCAGATCCGAGCCGCATCGCAGCGGAGATTCAATCACCGCCTTCGCCGCGAGCATGAAGCCGAGCGTATGCGCCATGCCAGCGTGCCAGGGAGCTGAACACGTCATCTGCGGTGTGTGATCGGGAATGAGCGCGCCGTCGAACCCGTTACGGTGAAGAATCGCGAGAATACGAATCATGTCCACATCGCCTTCGTCAATGAAGGTTTCGCGATAGTGTGGCACCTTCCCCACGACATTGCGAAGATGAATATATGCAACTTTGCCTTGTTTGCTGTATTGATCCACCGCATCGTAGATGTTCCCCTCGGTCATTTCGGCCAGAGTACCCACACACAGCTCAAGCGCATTACTGCGGCTCGGAGCCAGATCAATCAACCTTTGATACATGTGAGGCTGATAGACAAGGCGCGGTTGCCGCCGCATGGTCGGCATGGGAGGATCGTCAGGATGGGCGGCGAGTTGCACGCCCGATTCCTCGGCGACGGGAATGACCTCTTCCAGAAATCGTTGCAGGCGCCGCCAAAGTTCTTCATGCGAGATCGAGGGCAGAGTACCGGCCGGCGCGTTGCGGTCGTAGATCATGTTCCAGATCATTCCATTGGGAATGGCCACGTCTTCGGCGGGACCATCCATCCCGAGCGTGATGGCGCGGCCACGCCCCCGAGGGGTGGTCACGCGTCCGCATACGCCTGCCAGACTGAAGTTGTAGCCGAGCACCGGAATACCAGCTTCGCCCAGGCCACGAATGATGGCCTTCACTTTCTCGATCTGTTGCGGACGCAGCGGACCGTCGAGCAAAATATCGTGCCAGTGCGCAGGATCGAGATTCTCGATCGCGGCCAAGACCAGTCCAGCATCTTCAATCTCCCCGCGAAGCGTCCTCAGTTCCCTTACTGTCCAAAGCTGCGTTGGATCGCCAGCAACTCCCCAAGCTTCGTATTTTGAGCCGGTGGGTTGATTGTTGCGCGGGTTGGACGGGCCCTGATTGAAGTAATCGACCAGATGAACCACTACATGAGTACAGCCTGCCTGCCGCGCGAAGTCGTAATAGTCACGCGTCAGCATGTGACGGTAGAGGCCGAGGCCAATCTTCATAACCGATTCCCGATGCCCGCGCCATAGTCAGGACTGAGGACTTGTCCGTTAATCTCGCTCGCCAGCGGCGAGCACAGAAAAACAAACGCGTCCGCGATCGACTCCGGACTGTTTCTTCTACCCAGCGAAACTCGAAGCACAAATTCCCGGTAGGCGGGGTCTTCGTCGAAAACCTTCAGCGAGCTGCCGGCCGCCACGTTCCCCGGCGAAATCACATTCACACGAGTACCGGTCAGTGCATACTCGAGTGCGAGGCTGCGGGCAAAGTTTTCCAGAGCCGCTTTGGCCGAAGCGTACGCGGGGATTTGCGTGTGCGGCATTCGAGCTACATAAGAAGAGGTAAAGATCAGATGGCCGGCAATCTTGCGCTGCATCCAGTACGCCAGCACCGCACGCGCAAGATAAGTTTGCGCAAAATAATTGAAGCGGAAGATGCGCTCATAGTCGGCTTCCGATGTACTCGCAAACGGGTGCAGTCCGCAGCCCCCCGCATGGCCGATGACCGTATCCATCCCCGGAGACTTCGCGAAAGCTGCATTCACCACCCTGTTGACCTGGCTCGATTCGGTAATATCAGCGGCAAAATAAAAATAAGACGAAGGCGGAATCTGCCATTCGCCGAGAGTCTTTCTGGCTTGCTCCTCCGCTTTAATATCGGTGAGCACCAGCGTCGCACCGCTCTCGGCCAGCCTGCGCACCATGTGCTCCGCAATCGCGCCCATGGCCCCGGTGATCAGAATCGTCTTGCCCGAAAGATCAATGCTGATCATGTCCGCTTGCTTCCTTCCATTCTGGAAAGCACTTCGTGGCCTGATTCGGTGACCAGCACGTTATCCTCGATCCGCGCACCTCCGCCACGTTCTGGGACGTACGCTCCCGGCTCGATCGTAATCATCATGCCGGGCTCAAGCTTCGCGCTTACTCCCGGAGCGATCAAAAATCCGGGATCATGATAGCGGAAGCCAACATGGTGACCGGTGTGATGGGTGAAGAAAGACGAGAGTCCTTGTGCTGCAATCTTCTCCCTTGCTAATGCGTCAATGTAACCAGCCGAAACTCCTGCGCTTACCCCATCGATCGCGGCTTGCTGCGCATCTCTGACAAGCCCCAGTATCTGCGCGACTTCAGCCCTCGCCGAACCTACCGCAGCCGTGCGCGTGAGGTCACTCCAGTAACCATTGACGCACGTTGCCAATTCGATCAAGACCAAGTCGCCATTCTCTAGGCGCCGTCCAGTCGAGCGATTAAATCGTCCTGCGTCGGCGCTGTTGGGGCCCGATTGGACCATAGCCCAGCCTCGGGAATGAAATATCCCATCACGGTCAATCTGCCGATAGATGGCCGATTCTACCGCCGCTGCGATATCTGCCTCCGAAATTCCCGGTTGCAAGTTCTCGAAGAAAGCATCCAACCCAACATTCGCGACCCGGTTTGCCAAACGGATTGCTTGGATCTCTTCTGCAGTCTTTCTCAAGTAAAGATCTGCAAAAGCCGATTGACGCTGCGCGTCCGGCTTCGCGGTGAGGGCGGAGAGTTGTTCCGCAAAACCTTCAGGGATGGGAATCTGTTCGGCCGCTTGAATCGGTAGAGCGATTCTCGAGGAGCCAGGATTCATCCCTACCTTTTCCGCACTGAGCCTTGCGTGAACCAGCTCAGTTCCAATCGCCGATACCAGCACCGAATATGGATCGGAGCATTTGAGATCGCCCCAGGGATATTCCTGAACTCGCAGCCCAGCAGGGATGTGGTCTCGCGGTTCAATCTGCGGAACGAAGAGCACGGGTTCCGCATCGGCGAAATGAATCAGGAACGACGCACCCCAAAATGGAAGATATCCGGAGAGCATCAGCAGTTCTTCGGGCCGCCATGCAATCCAGGCTTGCAAATTATTTTGTTTAAGAAAGTTGCGCACCTGTTGCGCGCGAGGCGAGGGGCTTCCAATCAGGATCGATGTCTCCATTTTTCTTCACATGATTCCGTACTTCTCAAACGCTTCCACCGCGCTGCTTCCTTCCTCGATAGCCTTTCTCACCAGCTTTTCGCCCCGAGCCTTTTCCAGCGCCCGGGTGAACACGTCAGTTTCTGCTTCGGCAGGAACCAACAAAACTCCATCGATGTCGCCGAACAGAATATCTCCGGGACGGACGCGTACCGATCCAATCTCAACCGGAATGCGAAAGTCGACTACCTTGTAACGCGGCGCCGAGTCTTGTCCGTACGAACCGAAACCGAAAGTCGGGAAATTCATATTCAGAATAGCCTTCGTATCCCTTACGTAGCCATTCAATACAGCTCCCCGGCTGCCCAGTATCCAGGCGCGCGCAGTCATCAGTTCTCCCCAGAGCGCGTTTCGGGGTGAGGAGCCGGTGTTCACGTAGACCTCATTCGCGTGGAGGTCGTCGAGTGCTTCCAGCATCAGTCCAAACGGCTTGTCCATCAGCTTGTTGGCGCTACCGGCGAGCCTTTCAGCAAAAACATCTACCGCAAGTACTGGCATAGCCCGTCCGATCACAACCATATCCTGACGAAGAGGTTGAATCTGTGGTGGGAGGAACTGGTGCTGAAGATCCAGCTTGTCCATCACATCGCCCACGACGCAGGTGAACAACTCGCGCTGCACGATGGCGAAGAGCTCGTCGTCTGATTTCCACAACTTGGTCGTGCTCATTGCGCGCGCGCCTCTTTGATTTTCTCCACGAACTGCCGGGCAAGCTTGGTAATGGAAGCGAAATCGCCGGTCTTAGCTCCGGCGGTCAGATTCCCACCAACTCCGATGGCAACCGACCCGGCATTGATCCACTGGTCGACATTCTCCAGGCTGACGCCGCCGGTGGGCATAAGCTGCGCTTGAGGCAGCGGTCCTTTCACCGCTTTAACGAATGCCGGCCCGAGGATTTCGCCGGGAAACACTTTCACGACATCGGCGCCGCACTCCATGGCTGCGATCACTTCGCCGATCGTTGCGGCGCCAGGCATATAAGGTACCTGATAGCGATTGCAGAGGCGCGCCGTCTCCGTGTTAAGCGCAGGGCTAACTACAAACTGTGCTCCCGCGAGAATGGCGATGCGCGCGGTTTCCGGATCAAGAACGGTGCCCGCTCCCAGCAAAATGTCGTTGGAACCTTTCCTCGCCAGATGCTCGATGACTCCGGCTGCTCCCGGAACGGTGAACGTGATTTCCAGCGCAGCCACGCCCCCAAGAGCGCAGGCATCAGCGATGCGAGCTGCTTGATCAGGATTCTCCGCCCGAATCACAGCGACCAGACCGGACGCCACAATCTTCCCCAAGACTTCTATCTTCGCAATTGGCATAGAGTTCAGTATCAACAGCTTCAGTCCGCAATACCTTTATTCAAGAAATGGTTCGCCCTTGCGCGCATAGCGCCGGGCAACGTCCTCATTCAGCGTTACCCCGAGGCCAGGTTTCTCCGGGATGGAAATGAAACCATTCTGAATCATTGGCTTCGGCAATCCTTCGATCAGATCATTCCAAAAGGGCACGTCGGAAGCATGAAACTCGAGGGCAAGAAAGTTTGGGATCGCGGCACAGAAGTGAGCCGCGGCTAAAGTGCCGACCGGACTGCTGATGTTGTGAGGAGCAACCGGCATGGTATGGACGTCGGCAAACTGCGCAATAGCTTGGGCGACGGCTAAACCCCCAACTTTCTGAAGGTCCGGAGTAACAACGCTTAACGCGTGTTGCGCGATGATTTCCTGAAAGCCTTCGAAGAGGAAAAGATTCTCTCCGGTTGCGATCGGCATTCGCACCTTTGAACTTACTTCCTTCAGTGCCGCAGTATTGTTGGGCGGAACCGGATCCTCCAGCCACAGCAGCCGGAATGGCTCGAGTTCGCCCGCAACTTTCACGATGTCACTGGCGTTGTAGCGCCAATGGCAATCGACCGCGATGTCGGTGTCCTTCCCCACCGCGTCGTAAACTGCGCCGATCAAACTCACCATGTGATCGATGGCGCGATTGCTCAGCACTCGATTGTGAGGATCGGGGCCTTGTGTGCCGGGCACGTCCAGATCAAACTTCAGAGCTGTAAATCCTTCCGCTCGCTTCTTGAGAGCCTGGCGACGATAGTCGTCGGGCGAGGAAGGATGCTCTTCGCCAGCCTCGCCAAAGTAATCTCTTACCGCGTGTGCGGAGGCTTTCGATTCCCACGACGCTGGGCGGGAACGCAGCACCTCATCCAGACTCTCGAGCGCTTCGCCCCCGTGGCAGTCCGCATAGACGCAGACTCGATCCCGAAACTTGCCACCCAGCAGGCGGTAAATGGGCACGTCGAGCCACTGGCCAAGCACATCCCAAAGCGCAGCTTCAATGCCGCTGATCGCGTTGTAGATAATTCCGGCAACCGAACCGGCGCCCGAGGTTGCAAGCTGCAGTTTGCGAAACAAACGATGTATGTCGCGCGCGTCTTCCCCAATCAGCAAAGGTTCGAGCGAGCGCAGGATGGATGTCAGCCCAGGAGCGAAAAAGCATTCGCCGAGACCTCGAATTCCTTCATCCGTTTCAATGCGAACGAATGTCCAATCGAAATTACCCTCAACCACCGCGGTCTTTAACCTTAGGATCTTCACTCTCGATTTCTTTCGCGGCGATTATACGCTGCACCGGTTGCGCTGTGCCGTGTGCTAGCGCATGACACTTGCCCCGAACAGCAGAAATCAAACCACCCGCATTCGAAACAGCTAGAATGCTGGGCATGATCCCGATCATCCTGAAAGCGGCCGAAAGCTGCAGATGGGACTGTGTCAGTCTCGGCGAGGTTATGCTCCGGCTCGATCCCGGTGAGGAACGCATCCATACGGCTCGAAACTTCCGCGCCTGGGAGGGTGGCGGAGAATACAACGTTGCCCGCGGATTGAGGCGGTGCTTCGGTATGCGAACGGCCGTCATAACAGCATTTGCGAAAAATGCGATAGGACAACTGCTCGAAGACCTGATTTTGCAGGGAGGAGTGGACACATCGCTCGTTCGCTGGGTACCCTACGACGGCATTGGCAGAACGGTCCGCAATGGGTTGAACTTTACCGAGAGAGGCTTCGGCGTGCGCGCCGCTGTCGGCTGTTCGGACCGTGGCAATACGGCGATCGCGAACAGTCAGCCCGGCGACTTCGATTGGCAACACATCTTCGCGGCAAACGGTTCTCGCTGGCTGCATACCGGCGGAATTTTCGCCGCGCTCTCTCCCTCGTCGGCATCCGTCGCAAGGGCCGCCATTCACGCGGCTCGGGCTTCGGACACGCTGGTTTCCTACGACCTCAACTATCGGGAATCTCTATGGAAAGGGATTGGCGGCAAGGTCAAGGCGCAGGATGTGAATCGTGAATTGGTATCAACCGTAGACGTCCTCTTTGGCAATGAGGAGGATTTTTCTGCGGCTCTGGGGGTTGCGATCGAAGGCGTGAGCGACGACTTCACTCATCTGCCAGTCTCGAGCTATGAATCACTCCTGCACCGTGTTGCCGAGCTTTATCCTAACCTCAAGCTGATTGCGTCCACGCTGCGCACAGCGCACACCGCAACTAATAATGACTGGGGCGCGGTCGCGCTGTATGAAGGAAAAGCCATTCAAGTCCCACAGCGGTCGATGGAAATAATGGACCGGGTCGGCGGCGGAGATTCATTCGCCTCGGGCTTAATCTATGGCCTTCTTGCGGACAAAGGAGCCGAATGGGCGGTTCAGTGCGGGGTTGCGCACGGTGCGCTGGCCATGACGACTCCGGGAGACACAAGCATGGCGACGCTTTCCGAAGTCCAGTCCGTGATGCGCGGGGGGTCGGCACGCATCGCGCGTTAGGGGATGCCGCCATGAAGACGAAGGATAACATCAAGCCATGAAGGAAAACTGGCGATGGTTCGGGCCGGATGATCCGGTTCCTCTCGATCACATCAAGCAAGCTGGGGCCACTGGAATTGTCTCCGCCTTGCACCATTTCTATCGAGGCGAAGCGTGGCCATTGGACGATGTATTAAAGCGTCGAGATGAGATTCTCGCCGCGGGCTTCACCTGGTCGGTGGTGGAAAGTATTCCGATCCACAATTCGATCAAGCTTCGATCCGGACCTTATAGACATTTCATAAGCGCGTGGAAGGACACTCTAGCCGCGGTCGCGAACGCCGGCGTGCAAGTTATCTGCTACAACTTCATGCCGGTAGTCGATTGGACAAGAACAGATTTGCGATGGCGCCTTCCAACTACCGGCTACGCTCTGCGTTTTGATGCGGTGGATTTCGCGGCATACGACTTGTTCATTCTCGAGCGTAAAGGCGCTGAGGCCGATTATCCCGAACACCGTGCCCGGGCTGCACACCTCCGCTTCAATTCCATGTCAGAGGGCCGCCGACAAGATCTGGAACACACCATCATTGCCGGTCTCCCCGGAGCCGAGGCATCGTACAATCGCGAGACGATTCGCAGCCTGATCGCTGAATACGAGGGGACGACTACAGACGATCTGTGCGGCAATCTTATTACATTCCTGCGGGAAGTTATCCCAGTGGCCCAGGAGAAGGGTGTTCGCCTCGCCATACATCCGGATGATCCGCCGTGGTCATTGTTTGGCCTACCGCGCGTCGTCTCAACGCGCGAGGACGTGCGGGCGATTCTCACTTCCTGCGATACACTCGCCAACGGGTTGACGTTTTGTGTCGGTTCATTTGGAGCAAGAGCCGATAACGACCTGCTGGCCATGGCTCGCGAGTTTGGTGCCCGCATTCATTTTGTGCACCTTCGCCAGGTGACGAGAGAATCAGACGGTTCTTTTCATGAAGCCGAGCACCTAGCCGGTAGTTCCGATATGGTGGGTATGATCCGTGCTCTGCTGGAAGAAGAGGCGCACCGGCGGCGCGCGGGCCGGCCAGACCACGAAATACCCATGCGCCCTGACCATGGACACCTACTGGCCGATGACATCGGCAAGAAAGTAAATCCCGGCTACTCGTTGGTGGGCAGATTGAAAGGTCTCGCCGAGTTGCGCGGCGTGATGCAGGGGTTGAAATTTGCAATCCCAGAATTGTCCGACTGACGCGCCGATTGCGTCCATGGTCCTTATTGAACAACAAGCGTCACAATGTACAGAGCTGAGGATCCAAATCCCATGAATGACTTTGCAGGACGGGTAGCTGTGATCACGGGTACTACAGGAATTGGCTGTGCGATTGCGATGCGCTTTGCCGCGGGAGGTGCTCAAGTCGTCGCAGGCGGCATTGAAACCGCTGGCAACGAGGAGTTGGCTCGCGATGCGGCAAAACTTCGCTTGACCCTGCTGGTCGAAAAATGCGATGTGACCGATTTCGACCAGGTGCGGTCGGTTGTTACGAAGACCGTCAACCAGTTCGGTGGGCTGGACATCATCGTCAACGCAGCTGCAATTCATCCCTTCGGCACGGTGCTGCAAACGGATCTTGCGACCTGGAATCGCTGCATGATGGTGAACGTTGGCAGCATCTATCTGATGGCGCATCTCGGCATCCCGGAGATGAAAAAGCGCGGAGGCGGATCCATCATTAATCTGGCATCCGTTCAGGGATATGCCTGCCAGCGGGGAGTCGCCGCGTATGCCGCATCCAAGGGGGCAATTCACAGCTTGACGCGCGCCTTGGCACTCGACCATGCCGCCGACAACATCCGCGTCAATTCGATCAGCCCGGGCTCGATTCGCACGCCCATGTTGGCGCGTTCGGCGGCAAACTTCTCGCCGGATGTGCCGGTTGAAGAAGCATTCGCGCGTTTTGGCGCGGCGCATCCGCTGGGGCGTATCGGCACACCTGAAGAAGTCGCAGAATTAGCGGCGTTTCTAGCATCGGATAAAGCAGGATTCTGCACTGGTGGCGATTACCTCGTGGATGGCGGACTACTCGCTGGCATTGGTGTCCAGTGATCATTGGGGCACCCTCGCCGCGATCTATGTTGAGCCCTTCCATCGTGCCTCGCAGGCGATGGCGAATCGCTTTTCTGCTCGCCTTTGGGGTGCTGGTCAACTTCTTCGACCGGATCAACCTATCGGTCTCACGTGATGCGCTTCATGATTCGTTCGGATTATCGTTGGTTGCATTTGGATATCTCTCCAGCGCCTTCAGTTGGACTTATGCCGTGATGCAGATGCCTTGTGGAGTGTTGCTGGACCGGTGGGGAGTGCGCCGCGTGGGAAGAATCAGCGCGCTCCTGTGGAGCATATCCTCTTTCGCCGCCGCCATAGCCCCCGGCATCAACTGGTTCTTCGGAGCACGCTTTCTTCTGGGTGTGAGCGAATCTCCCACGTTTCCCGCGAATGCTAAAGCCTTGGGATACTGGTTCACGCGAGAAGAAAGAGGCTTGGCGACGGCGATCACGGACGCGGCGGCGAAGTTCTCCACCGCAATCGGAGTTCCGCTAATCGGCCTGCTGCTCATATATTTTGGCTGGCGCTGGAGTTTTGCCGCCACCGGCTTCATCAGCTTTCTTTATTTTGTGCTGTTTTACTTCATCTATCGCAATCCCAGTGAAGACCGGGAACTTACGCCGCAGGAGCACGATTTCATTCTGCAAGGCGGAGCACAACTGGAAGACGAGGCAAGAGTACGAAGCGGCAGCTCGCTGGGTTACCTCCTGAAGCAGCGAAAGGTTTACGGGCTCGCGCTGGGATGGGGTGCCTATAACTACACTTTCTTCCTCTTGCTGACGTGGCTGCCCAGCTATCTTTCCGTTTCGCTCCATGTGGACTTGTTCCACTCAGTCTTCTACACGAGCCTTCCTTGGTTGTTCGCCACGGCGACGGATCTCCTGGTTGGCGGATGGCTGGTGGATGCTGTGATCCAGCGTGGTCACGATGCGAATCGCGTCCGCCAAACCGTTCTAGTGGCGGGAATGGCTTTCGGTCTCGCGATCTTCGGCGCGGCGAGGGCCCACAGCGCAACAGCTGCGCTAGTCTGGATCAGCCTTGCCTTGGGAGGATTGGCTGCGGCCGCACCCGTGGCGTGGACCATTCCATCTCTCATTTCTCCGCGGGAAAGTGTCGGCACACTGGCAGGAGCGGTCAATCTTTGTGGCCAGATCGCGGCGATCTCCGCGCCAATCGTTACTGGCTACATCGTTTCCGCATCACACTCGTTCGCCGCCGCGTTCGTGACGGCGACTGTAATCCTGCTACTGGGAATTGTCGGCTACATCTTTTTACTCGGACGCATCGAACCGATCCCAGAACCGTGATTTAAGTCAGTAGCTACGACTTGTCATGTGCAAGCGAGCACGTTTGCGCTTCTTCACGGCTTTCCTGCTGTCACAGGCAGAACGTCGTAGAGCGGCTGCACTGGCCTCACGTCTGGACTCTCATCTGCGACCGAGATAGCGAGGATGCGGATCCTTTCGTTATCCGGAACCTTGATGGCCTTTGTGCCAGCCGGCAAGTCGATTGGATATGCGAAAAGATAAGAATAACGGTAGGGCACATTCTCGCCCGCGGCGTTGTGATGATGCGAGCAGTACCACGCCAGATCGGCACGCTTAATGTAGCCCGGCTCAATACCAGTCATCTCGCCGTAATCGTCATGGGAAGTGTCTTTCGAACTCCACTGCCGGTCGTCCCACTGACCAATGAATCCGCCCCAATCCTCAACATTGAGCTCAGCTTCAGAGTTGCCTAGGTTGAACGTCACCTTCCGATCGCCATCCGCAGAGGCCGCCAGTACGTACAAGCGGTTATAGTGACCGACTGGCAGATCAATCGTCTGCCCCTTCGCCACAAGCGCGTTGGGCGCACCACTCTTCGCCGGAGCAAGCTGGAATTGCACGTCGTTGAACGTAATCTGTGCAGGAAGCATCTCCGCCGGCAAAGCGCTGCCCTTGCCGTCAAATCCAGCTTCCGACTTGGTGCCGTCATTGCTGGCAGTTGCCAAGTCATACTTCAGTGACACCGGAACCGAACTCACAGCCGCGACCTTGGCCCGAGGCGCAGCCAGCCGAACAGCGAACGTGCGCGGCTGATACGCGGAGAACGAGGTGACCAGAACGCCGCCCTTCACCGCCGCCGCTCCCACCGCTTGCTCCTGCCCATTCACTTCGCGTGCAGCGATGATCGGCGTGTTGAATGTCACGCGTACGTCCGGCTGGGTTTTGTCATCGAGTTCAACCATGCGCACGATAATCTCATCGCTCAGTTCCGCTTTCTTCAGCGCCAACACCCGTATCCGCGGATTGCTGACCATGAGCAGTGAAAACTCCCGCCCCAATGGTCCTGCACGCTTTGGAGCTTCGAACGCGATGAGCGGATCGTTCAAGCGTTGCGCTTGCCAATCGGTCTCAGCGTGGCGCCAGTCGCCAGCGTGTCCGGCGATGCCATAGACGAAGTCATGATGTCCGATATCCTGCGTCCCCTGGTCCGCATAACCTCCGCGCGTTCCAGGCGTGCGGATCATCGTCAATCGAATCGTGTGGTCGTTCGGCTTATCCGATCCATTCTTGCAATCGGTCAGGATGGTTGCGCCGAACTCGCCGCTCGCATCGGTCAAATCAATCCACTGATGCGACGGCACTTCGAACTTCCCCGGCTCGGCGGTGGGCCGCTCGATCGTCCCAATGTCCCAGTTATAAGTGGCCATCTCATTGGAAGCCGTCAGCGGAAAGGTCGCTTTCAGATTCGACTCTTTCGTGTTCCAGTCGATCGCGTTCTCGAACTCGACGCGCTTCCCCGCATCCCCAGCCGACAGGCTAATCGTTTGGACGAACCTGGAGCCTGCGGCCTCGCGCGCAACTTCCACTGCCACCCGCGCCGGACCATTCTCCACCACGCGAATTTTTGCCGGACCGCCGACGTATGCTTTCGGGGCAGCCTGTTCCTGATCCCAGTCCATATTCCAGGCAGGCCAGTGCTCGGGATTGTCATAGGAAATGGCCAGACGCGCCGAAGCGGCCAGTAATTCTCTGCCAATCGACTTGTCGAAAATACTTGCCACGTCGCCATCCGAGTTCAGTTTCACCCGGTAGTACTCGTTCTCGAGCGAACTCTCCGAGACTTGCAGCGTTCCTGCGCGAGCGGTGGCAGCCTCTGGCTGCACATCGAAAACCGCATATCCGACGGACGGCGCCTTGGCTGCGAAGATTACTTTCCCGTTCGAAATCTGCGCGGGAACTTCTTTCCCGTCCGGACCCATCACATGCACCGCCTTCGCCATGCCGCCGGGAAAATCCACCGTTGCCTCGACCAAGTCTTCCCGCGCGATGTTCAACGGGTTGAAGACAACGATCGGCACGCCTTTCGTCTCGGTGTCCAGCGCCGCGGAAACGCCTTCGGTGGCGTTGGTGAGAACACCGGCGAATTGATTCATCGCGATCACATCATCGTTCCAGGCAAATTCGTAAGCCTTCGGAGTGGCAGTTCCGGCGGCGATGTCGTGAAACTGGCCGCCCATCACCAGCGTCCACGCATCATTCAAACGCTGCATCGGATACGGCCGCGCACCCAGCCATTCCGCGGCAATCGAAGCCTTCTCCGCGGCATCGGCCAGCAATTCTTCTTTTCGAAGCCAGCGCTTTTGATAAGCCTGCGACGTCAACGACCCGGCGGAATGGTTCGTTAGCTCCATTTCACCGGTGTAGCGTGGAAGTCCGGCGGCTTCGGCTGGGGTGATATCGCGGAACATCTGCTCGGCATTCGCGGAGATCACGTGCACTGGGCCGTCGCCGACGTTCATCGGTGTACCCTCGGCATGCGAGAGACGAGAAAAGAGCGGATCTTCGTCAAGGGGAAAGCTTGCCGTGCCTTTCGTCACAATGGCTTCGAGCCGTTTCACGGATTCCTCATCCGGAGTACCGCCAATGTCCCCCGTGCCGTAATAGTGATAATCGGTGAGTACGCCACTGATCTTGCCGTTTAGTTCGACGCGCGCCGCCCAGTCCCCCTGATGGCGGTTTACTTCTCGATCGAGCTCGACCATGGCGAACGCTCTCTGCTGAGTTCGCAAGTCGAGAAATTCTTCGATCTTCTTTTGATCCAACATTCCACCGTTCTGCTCGGCCTGCTCAACTTCTTTCTGCAGCGGCTGCAGCCTCTTATTAAGGTCCTCCAGTACGAGATTTGGCGCTAGCGGGGACAACGGCTTGCTGAGATCGCTGTAAATTCCGCCGCTGTAATCGCCCGGATTCAGTCCAGCCAGCACGCTCTCGCCATCTGGCCCTACCCACACGCCCACATTGAAGGGCGTGCCTTGCGGCGTTTTCTCCAGCGATTCTGGGCCTCCGCCAGGAGCAGAGGATCCCCACACCAACTTCTGCGTCGAGAATGCTTTCACGCCGGAGTGCGCGAGAATAGTCGGCAGCGAAGCTGGAAATCCGAAACAGTCAGGCAGCATGTATTCCGCGCTGGCTCTGCCGAGTTCTCGGCGAAACCAATTATTCCCGTACAGCACCTGCCGGATGATGGTTTCAGCGCTGGGTGTGTTTACATCGCCCTCTTCCATGGATGAACCCGCCGGAAACCATCTCCCCTCGTCCACATACTTCTTCACTCTCGCAAAATCGGCGGGGAAATATTCCTTCATGAGACGGTAACGGTTGGCCCCGCTGAAATTGAAGATATAGTGCGGATATTTGTCGAAGAGCTTGAAATTATCCTCCATGGTTTTGCGAATATATTCGTCGATGACCTGCGGATACTCCCATCGCCATTCTGTATCCAGGTGAGCATAGCCAACCACATAAAGCGTGGGTTGCTTCGTCAAATCGGGCTTATTGTTCGTTTGTGCATTTCCCGTGCTGAAAAATAAGAAGAGGAGGCAGGCCAGTTGGATCGTCATTAAGATCGCACGGAAGCGTCGCATCGTAACTCTCCAGAGATCTAACGTGCAGGCAAGCGGTTTTACAATATCAGGTTTTGCAAAGTGCGAAAGCAGGACTCGATGATGGCGCCTTGTATGGTGTAGGTTAGAGGTATGCCGCCGAAGCCTCAGGGCCGCCCACCCCGCTGGTACGCGATTCCGGTGCGCGTCTTGCTTGTGACATTCATCGGCACTCTGATCTCATTCGCCGTCAGCCTGTTTCTGGGAATCGTCGGGACCGTGGTGGTGTCAGGTGTGCGCGGTGTTCGCGCTGACATGACTGTAGCCTATCGCCACATAGCTCTGCCCTTTGCGGTGGTCGCCGGAAGCATCATCTTTGTTCTGGCGCTCGCCATGGAAATCCGCCACTACCGCCAAACCAAGACGCTGGCGGCCATCGAGAGGGTTAGCTGAATATGCCTGCGGACTCGCCGCGCATTGCCATCCCCATGCCTCATTCCGGCAATCGCGAATATGCAGAACGCGCGATCCCACAATACGAACGCGCCGTTACGCTCGCCGGCGGCGAACCGGTGCGCATTCCGCTCGATCGCACGCCCGCCGAAGTGATGAAAATGGTTGAGCGCTGCGACGGAGTGCTCTTGCCCGGCAGCAACGCCGACGTCGACCCCGCCAAGTTTGGCGCACCCCGCTCTCCGCGCACTGCGGCCGCCGACCCTCGCCGTGACGCCGTCGACGAACTTCTGCTGCAGGACGCCTACAACATGCGCAAGCCCGTCCTCGGCATCTGCTACGGCCTGCAGAGCCTGAACGTTTACCGCACCGGATCGCTCATCCAGCACATTCCAGATTTTCTGCCGAGAGAATTGCGCACGCGTGTGAATCACGAGGCAGGAAAGAAAGTCGCAATAGCGCACAAAGTTGAAGTTGCCCCGGATTCGAAACTCGCACGGATGCTCGCGCCAGGTGCAAGGACACTCGTGCTTCCGGTGAACTCATCGCATCACCAGTCGGCCGGCACAATCGGCGACGGCCTGCGCATCGCAGCCCGCTGCATCGACGATGGCATCATCGAAGCGTTGGAAGGTACTGCTCCCGATCACTTCGTGCTCGCGGTACAGTGGCATCCCGAGCGCTCCGTGGATGAAGACGAACCTTCCCGTGCCATTTTTCACGGGCTCGTGAAAGCAGCGGAAGCGCGGCGCAATCAACTTAAGAGTGAGATTGACAGGGTGAAGTGAAAACTATTTCGTCTTCTTGCGCGCCTTTTTCGGATTTCCCCGTGCCTCCAGCAACACCACCACGTGGGTGAGTGCGGTATTCTCCAGATTGAGCCCTTCCGGAGTCTTCGCCTTCAGCCCGACACAATCGGCAGGAATTCCCAACAGCTGCGCCACCCGCATTCGAATCGCTGTTGCATGCGGTCCAATCTTTGGCGCAGCCAGAATCAGACTGGCGTCGATATTCGCCACGCCATATCCCGCATGGCGGACACGCTTCAACGCCTCGCGCAGAAAGACGACCGAATCAGCGCCCTTCCACTTCGCGTCAGACGGCGGGAATAGGTCTCCGATATCAGGCGCAGCTACCGCCCCGAGCAACGCGTCAGTGATGGCGTGCAGCAGCACGTCGCCGTCGGAATGCCCGCCTAAGCCCTTGTCGTGCGCCAGAGTGATACCACCAAGCTTCAGTGGGGTTCCAGAACGGAATTCGTGCGAATCAAACCCATAGCCGATGCGAGTAGCAGGCTTGGTGGCTCGTTGGTCCTTGGCTGATGGCATCCGACTCAATGAGTAGCCTTCAGATAAAATTCCGCCAGTTCCATATCCGCCGGAGCCGTGATCTTGATATTCCGCGGCGACCCCATCACGACGGCCACGTCGTGCCCCGATCTTTCCACCAGCGAAGCTTCGTCGGTGCCCATAAATCCGTCCGCCGAAGCCTCATCAAACGCCTTCTTAATCACGCTGTAGCGAAAACCTTGCGGCGTCTGCGCCATGACGATACCAGCGCGAGGAATGGTCGCTTTGATCAATGCTCCCTCCGCCGTGCGCTCGACTTGCTTCACCGTATCGATCGCGGGCAGCCCGGCAACCGCAGCGCCATATTTCTCCGCCGCTTCAATCACTTCCTGAATGATTTCGCGGGTCACAAACGGGCGCACCGCATCGTGCACCAAAACGACATCGTCGGCTGCCGCCTCAACTGCGTTGAGCGCACTCTCCACCGACTGCTGCCGGTGCTCCCCGCCAACAACAAACTCGATTTTCTTGTTCAGAAGGTCCTTCGCTTCGTTCTCTAGGCGCGCCCGAAATCCAGAAATTTCGTTTTCTCGCAACGCGATCCATATCTCACTTACCGCATCGACGGCGGCAAACTTGCGCAGCGTGTGGATGAGAATTGGTGTTCCGCCCAACTCGGTGAACTGCTTCGAGGGTGGCGCCTTCTTTTGCTTGCCTTTGGCACCGACGGACATCGGAGCCATGCGGGTTCCCAGACCCGCCGCCGGAATTATGACAACCACCTTCATCGCGGCCTGTAAGTATACGAGTGGGAAGCCGGAGAGTTCAAATCGGCAGGGCCTCGAGTTGCCAGCGAGTAGCTGCGACAGACACTCACCAATTTGTCAGCCCGCTCTCGTCAGACATAAGATCGATACTAGTAATCAGTTGCTGGTTGTCCGCCAGCGGCTGTCCGGAAGGATAGGCAATCTTTATGCCTGATCTTGCAACTCACTATCTCGACGAAGCGCGGCGTCAAATGCGCGGCCAAAAGCGCCTGGCCGAGGGCGCGATCGCCCAACTCAAAGACGAAGAACTATTTCTTACCCTCGACCCCGAATCGAATTCCGTCGCTATCCTCATCAAGCACATGGCGGGCAGCATGCGCTCCCGTTTTAGAGATTTCCTCGCCACCGATGGCGAAAAGCCCGACCGTTTTCGCGATCAGGAATTTGAACTCAATACCGCGACCACCCGGGCCGACGTGTTGCGCTGGTGGGACAATGGATGGGCGCAGGTGTTTAGCACGCTCGATGCGCTCAAGCCCGAAGACGTGATGCGCACGGTGACGATTCGCGGCGAACCGCATACCGTTCTCCAGGCCATCAACCGGCAGATCGCACACTACGGCGGCCATACCGGGCAGATCATATTTCTAGCCAAGCATCTGCGCTCAAGCGATTGGAAGACGCTAAGCATCCCGCGCGGCAAGTCGGAAGAGTATAAGATGGCGCCTCCCAAAACCTACAAGCCCATGAGTTACACAAAGGATGGGCCGCGCAACCAAAGCCTCAAAGAAAGCGTCTCACGCTTGGTGCTACAATCTTCCGTTTGCTTCAAAGGCTCTACAAGCTGAAACTAACGACGGAAGTCCTTTCCAATAGCGGTGAGGTCATAATCTCATGTCATCCACAATGCTGGCGGTCGTCAAGCCGGAGGCCGCGCCCGGCGCGGAAATTCGCGAAGTAAACATTCCAGCCTTCGGACGGACCGAAGTGCTGGTCAAAGTGAAGATGGCCTCCATCTGCGGCACTGACCTGCACATCTACAACTGGGATCGCTGGGCGCAGAACCGCATTCATCCGCCTCTGATACCGGGACACGAATTCTGCGGCGAAGTGGCCGCTTTCGGCGATGAAGTGACCAGCGTGAAGGAAGGCGACTTTGTTTCCGCCGAGATGCACGTGGCTTGTGGTAAATGCCTGCAGTGCCGCACCGGCGAGGCCCACATCTGCCAGAACGTAAAGATCATCGGCGTGGATGCGAACGGCGCTTTTGCCGAGTATGTAGTCATTCCCGAATCGAATATCTGGAAGCTCGACCCAGCCATTCCGCAGGAGTATGCGTCGATTCTCGACCCGCTGGGCAACGCGGTTCACACGGTGCTAGCGGGCGAAATCGCCGCTAAGACGGTAGCCATTACGGGCTGCGGGCCCATCGGACTTTTTGCGATTGCAGTAGCGCGCGCCGTGGGAGCGACCGGCGTGTTTGCCTTCGAAGTGAACGAGCACCGGCGCAAAATCGCGCTCGCGATGAAGGCCGACTATGTGCTCGATCCATCGAAAGAAAATGCGAAAGCGGTCGTGATGGAGAAGACAGGCGGGCTTGGCGTGGACGTGGTGCTCGAGATGGCAGGCCATCCTGATTCGATTCGAACCGCTTTCGACATCGTACGGCGCGGCGGTAGAATCTCCCTTCTCGGGCTGACCTCAAAGCCCATCTCGCTGAACTTTTCCGAAGACATTATTTTTAAAGGCATCACGGTGCAGGGCATTAACGGACGCCGCATGTACCAAACCTGGTACCAGATGACGGCTTTGCTTAAGGCCGGCAAACTCGATCTGCATCCTGTGATCACTGACCGCATCCCGATGAAGGATTTTTCCAAAGCCATGGAGCGGTTGAAGACGGGCGAGGCCAGCAAGATACTCGTATATCCGAACCGCGTACGATGATTGCGCGAAACAAGAATTGCAGTCGGAGATGAACTCATGAGCCTTGATGCATTCGTGCGCTGTACTTGCATCCGGGAGGGAAAGGCCAAGCCGCACCCGTTCCCTGATCGCCTCACTTTCGATGAGTCGGGCGAGCCGACGCTGACTGGCGATCCTTCCGAAGAGGAATGGGAGGCTCACGACCAGTGGGTGGGTGAGTCGTGTGAGCACGAGGGATATCTTCTCTCAATGTTCCTCGGCAACATCACCCGCCTTGGCAACTTGCGCACTTTTCTACGCGGCTTGCAGGGCAGCCCCGGACCGCGATTTCCCATTCTGCTGGAAAAAGTTCTCTACGACGGTACGCACACCGGCGATTGGATCTCCAGCAAAGACGCGGCGAAGCTTTTGAAAGAAGTGAATACCGTACTCCACTCCAGCGACATTCTGGCGGATTCCGAGAAAGAGTTCTTCACCAACATGAAGCTTCTGTGTGAGGCCAGCATTGCCACCGGCAACCCGATCATGTTTTAGATTACTCTGACGTCAAGGGGCTCGTTCATCCGCAGCCACGAGGTTCTCATGACTACTGCAACCCGCACGAACCCGCTCTCCTATCTCACCGACCAGCTCAACGAACTCAAAGCCAAAGGCACGCACTTCAAGCTGCGCGTGCTGGAGGACGAGCAGGCGCCGGTCTGCACGTTTGACGGTAAGAAAGTCATCAATCTGGCGTCGAACAATTATCTGGGGCTGACCACGCACCCAAAGCTGCGTGAGGCGGCGCTGGAAGCCACGCGCAAATACGGCGTCGGATCGGGCGCGGTGCGCACTATTGCCGGGACGATGAAGATCCACATGGAACTGGAAGAAAAGATCGCGCTCTTCAAGAATGTGGAGGCGTGCGTGGTCTTCCAGTCAGGCTTCGCGGCGAACGCAGGCACGGTGTCGGCGGTCCTGGGCAAGGACGATTTCATCATCTCCGACGCGCTGAACCACGCCTCGATCATCGATGGCGCGCGGCTCTCGAAAGCGAACATCCTGGTCTTCCGCCACAAAGACGTCGCCCACGCGGAAGAGCAACTGGCCAGCGTGAAGGACAAGCCGGGCAAGAAGCTGCTAATCTCCGACGGCGTGTTCTCGATGGATGGCGATATCGGGCCGCTGCCCGGGCTGTGCGATGTGGCCGAAAAATACGGTGCCATTATGATGGTCGACGACGCGCACGCCTCCGGCGTCCTTGGCCGCAACGGCCGCGGCACGGTCGATCACTTCAACGTTCACGGACGCGTAGATATTCAGGTTGGAACGTTGTCGAAAGCCATCGGCGCGCTCGGGGGATACGTCTGCGGGACGCGCGATCTGATTGATTTTCTCTATCACCGGGCGCGCCCGTTCCTGTTTTCGACCTCGCATCCGCCGTCGGTGGCAGCAACGTGCATCGCCGCTTTCGATGTTCTGGAAAACGAACCCGAGCGTATGGAAAAACTCTGGGAGAACACGCGCTTCTGGAAAAAGGAACTCGGCCTGCTCGGTTTCGACATCGGCGGACGCGCCACTCCAGCCAGTGAGACTCCGATCACGCCCATCATCATCGGCGACGGCAAACTCACCATGGACTTCTCCCGCGAGCTGTTCAAGGAAGGCGTGCTTGGCACCGGCATCGCCTTTCCCACAGTCCCGGAAGGCAAAGCCCGCATCCGCACCATCATGACGGCAACGCACACCAAGGAAGAGTTGGAGCAGGCGTTGGAAGTGCTGGGGCGAGTGGGGAAGAAGATGCGAATCCTGAGCTGATTAATCTGCCCGGTACACAATCTTTCCGCTCAGAATTGTTGCCACGACCTTCCCGGTAAACTGCCAGCCATCAAACGGCGTGTTGTGCGACAACGACCGCGACTTGCCAGCTTCGAACGTCCAGCGCTTCTTGGGATCGAAGATGGTGACGTCGGCGAAGTTGCCGCGGGCCAGCGATCCGCGACTGCGGAGGTCGAAGACACGCGCGGGGCCGGCGGTGAAGAGTTCGACAATTCGTGTCAGAGGAATCTTGTGCTCGCGGTGCAGCTTTGTGATGGCCAGGGCTAATGCGGTTTCCAGTCCAGTGATGCCAAATGCAGCCCGCTCGAACTCGACCTGCTTTTCGTGCGTGGCGTGAGGGGCGTGGTCGGTAGCGATGGCATCCACAGTGCCGTCAGCTAGCGCAACCAGGATGGCTTCGCGGTCGGCCGCCGAGCGCAGGGGCGGGTTCATCTTGAAATTCGTGTTGTACTCGCCCACGTCTTGGTCGAGCAAAGTGAAATGATGCGGCGTCACTTCGCAGCTGACGCGGGCCTTGCCGCGCTTGCCTCGTCGCACAGCTTTCAGCGCGTCGGAAGTGGAAAGATGTGCGACGTGCAGGCGCGATTCGCGAATCTGCTGAGCGAGAGTAACGTCGCGATCCACGATGCTCGCTTCAGCAGCCGCCGACATTCCACGCAGCCCGAGACGAAAGCTGGTGGGGCCTTCGTGCATCGAAGCGTTTTCGGTGAGGCGCGTATCCTCGGCATGCTGCACCACCGGCAGGTTGAGTTCAGCGCCAAGTCGCAGCGCAGCGCGCATGATTTCGTCGTCGAGGATAGGCCTGCCGTCGTCGGTAACGGCAACTGCGCCGGCCCGCTGCAGTGCGGCAAAGTCGGTGAGCGCCGCTCCGCGCGAGTTGAGAGTCGCCGCGCCGATGGGAAAGACGTTAACCACGGCTGCGCGCTCGGGATGCCGCAACCAGGCGACCCATTCGGCGTTGTCTACGACGGGCGCGGTATTCGGCATGATGCAAACCGAGGTGAAACCTCCGGCGGCAGCGGCCGCGGTGCCGGTGGCAATCGTTTCTTTGTAACCTTGTCCCGGTTCGCGTAGGTGAACGTGCAGGTCGCTAAATCCCGGGGCGACGATCAGGCCACGCGCATCGAATTTCCCGTCGGCCCCGCCGCGAATGTTATTGGGCAGAGCGATCTCAGCAACCCGACCGTCGCGCAGCAAAACGTCCATGGGCGCGTTGATTTTCGCCGCCGGATCGATCAGGTGGCCACCCTTGATGAGCAGCGATCCGGTTTTGGATTTATCGTTTCCCATGCGTCAATCCGTGCTGATCCGTGAAAATTCGGGTCTCATTTCGCCTTGCCCAAGGCTCGCGCCAAAATCGCCATCCGCGTGGGGACTCCATTGTGAACTTCGTCGATGATCATCGATTGCGGACCGTCCGCCACTTCCGCGGTCAGCTCAAGTCCGCGAATGATCGGCCCGGGATGCATAACAATTGCATCCCGTCTAGCCAGTTTCACCCGTGCCGACGTCATCTGGTAACGAGCAATGTAGTCTTGCAGCCGAATCTTCTGGCCGGCAAGACGCTCCTTTTGCAGGCGCAACAGCATGATCACGTCCGCGCCGCGCAGCGCTTCTTCAATGTGACGCGTGACGCGCAACCCGGGAGAAAGCGTGGCGGCCACGTCAGGCACGAACTCCGGCGGACCACACAGCGTAATCTTCGCGCCGAACCGGGTTAACAGATGGCAGTTAGAACGGGTGACGCGGCTGTGGTAGATATCGCCGATAATCGCGATCTGCAAACCCTTCAACGACTTCTTGTGTTTCAGAATCGTGAAGGCGTCGAGCAGCGCCTGAGAAGGATGCTCATGCATGCCGTCGCCGGCGTTGATGACGGGAATGTCGAGGTGCTGCGCCATCAGGTGAGGCGCGCCCGCGGCGGGATGGCGGATGACGATGGCGTCGGCACCGACCGCCCGCAGGGTGTAGCCGGTGTCGAGTAAAGATTCGCCTTTCTCGATGCTCGATCCCGAAGATTGGATTAGCGTGGTGATCGCGCCCAGCGACTTGGCGGCTATCTCGAACGAAGATCGAGTGCGCGTGGAAGCTTCGTAAAACAGCAGCACGATGCGCTTGTTGCGCAACAGCGGCCGCGCCTTAAGAGGATTCATCCGGCGGGCCAGCTTCAGCAAGCCCAGGATTTCTTTATCCTCAAGGTGCTCGATGCCGAGCAGTGAACCGCGTGCCGGTTTGTTCATGGCGTGAGAAGGCAAACGGTGCATCATACGCGGCAAACGCGCCTCGCGGCAAGGCCTTGCTCAAGCCATGTTTTACGGCCTGTTCCGGCGCCCGAGGAACGATCCGGTCAAGGCTCCCGCGAGGCTGCCGGCAGCAATCGAAACCAGAAGCAAGAACACCATCCCGAAGACCAACACGAGGGCTATCCCGTGGGGCGTTTTCAGAGTCTCGAAGGCAGCCTGCACTTGCGGGTCACTGGAACGGGAAGCGGCCTGCTGAAGCGCGTCGAGCATCTTCTGGCGAATTTGTCCTCCAGTGTGAAACAGCGCCACGGCCACAGTCTCGAAAACAGCCGCGATTCCAAAAAACAAAACTCCGCACACCGCTCCGAGTTGTGCTCCAGACCGCGCATTGACACCCCAGGCTGCATTTCGGCGGTGGTACAGATTGACCGCCAGAAATCCGGCGCCCAATACGGCCAGAAGAGGGACCATCAGGCCGAGAGTCATGACCAGAGCTGCTATCAGTGCGGCAACAGCACAAGACCGCAGAGCCGTTGGCCAGTCGATCCCGGTGGAAAGTGCGGAAGCGCTCAGAACACCCGGAATTGCAGGCGCGTCTGAGGAGAAAATCGGGAGGTCGTTGGACAAAACACTTCCCGTGGCCGCTGGGACTGCCGCCTCCGGCAGGAGCACGCGAATCTGTGGCGCTCCGCACTGCGAGCAGAAGGGCTTACCGTCTTCGACGCTGTGCCCGCACTTATAGCAGGGGTGGTCCATCGGAGATTAGAGCAGGACTAACTTGAAAGTATCGCACGTTGAGGAGCAGGCGCAAGAAAATGGCCCTGGTTGATGTTGCGGACGGATCGCTTTGTGTCAGATGTCGCCTTGCTTTCCGCGGACATGTACATACACCAAGGCAAAGCCGGAGCCGCCGCTTTTGTTCGGTTCAATGGCGACCACGTGCTGGTTGTTTTCCGTGCCAACTTTCAGTTCGGTGACCGGACCGCGATTGTCACCCTCACATTTGACCGCTTCTGAATGCTCGTCGTCATCGATGTCGGGGCTGCCGCCATGCTCGCGAGTGTGGCACTCGATCACCTTGCCATACTTCTTTAACCTGTCGCGATAAAAGTCGATGATTTTACCGGGTGCGTCGTCGGAATCGTATTTCGCTGCCACCAACTTCATTCCAAAAGCCTCAGTGAAGAGGCTGAGATTCGCCGCACTATTGTTCTCATCGTCGTGCCGCAGACGCGCCCCTGGATAAAGTGGGAGTCCTGTTTTTCGCGCATCCGCGTCGTTGCCCAGATGTAGGTCACCCACGTCACTTCGGATATCCAGATGCTTATTCTGATCGCTGTCAGGTTTCTGAGGTTGGGCGGCGAAGCTGGGGATCGCGATGGCAATACCGAACACTCCTGCGAGGATCGGACGAAACACGATTGATCGAAGCATGGATTCCTCCTTAGGACTTGCCATAGATGTAGCACGCACGCCCTAAATATCTGCATCCTTGCCGTGGGTGCGCACATAGACCAGCGAGAAGCTCGATCCCTTACCTTCCGGCTCCACGGCCACAATGTGCTGATCGTCTTTCCTGCCCACCTTGAGTTCAACGTCCTTGCCGCTCTCGCCTTCACAGGTCAACTCGTTCGAATCATTCGTGGAGCCGTGCGAACCCATTTTCATATCCAGGTGGAGGCTGGAAGTGTGGCACTCGAGAACATTCCCATATTTTTTCAACTGGTCCTTGTAAAAAGATAAAACTTTGGCGGGAGCGTCGTCAGATTCATACTCCATAGCGACGACTTTTATGCCATATCCGAAGCCGGAGATATTCACGTTGGCGCTCTTATCGCTCCTGTCGGAATCCTTTTCTTTCAAGCGAGCACCGGGATAAACCGCCAGTCCGATGTCAGAGACGTCTGCTTGTTTACTGACGTGGACGCCACCGAGTAGCGTTTTAATATCCACTTGCTTATCTTGCCCGTTACCCCCTTTCTGCACGTTCACGCTGCACGCAAGCAAGAGAAGAAGCGCGGCAAAACTGGCTCCAGTCAGAAAAAATGCAGAGAGTTTAATCTTGCGCATGTTGAGTACCTCCACTGGCAACTTGAACTGGCCGCTCGAGACCGGCGCCCCGCGCGGCCACATTGGGGATGCTGACGGGAAGATGCCCGCGAATGGCAATTTCGCCGAACAAGGCTTTGACCGCAGCTATCTCGGAGACGGTCGCGTTGGAAAACGTACACATGTAATTCTCAGCCTTGGGGAAGTCTGCAGCAAGGTATGGGTTTCCCATTGCGACAACCGCCGTTTTGCCTGCGGCCTGATCCAGTAACTGCTGCAGCAGCGCGCCAGTCGCGTCAGCCATGGCAACGGTGTTGCCGATCTTCCCCGCGCTGGGGACAACATATACCCCGGCAACCACGGTCTGTGCCTCGTTCACTGCCATCATTACCTCGTCGCTCATCCCTGCCGCAATGCGCGGGTCCACGTAGATCAGGCGCGCGTCAGGAATGCGGGCTAGAAATTCGCGGCTGAATGCGCGGCCGGAATCCGTCCGCACATCGTCGGAAAAGAGCACTGCGACCACCTGGTTGTGCGTCTCCTCCTGCTTTGTATACGGAAGCCCGGTCTTCGCGGTTCCCTTGGATTTGAGCGGCAGCACCTTGCCATTATCGCGAACCAAAGTGACCGCGTCGTTGGCGACCTGCTGGCCAAAAGCCAGGTTTTCCGGCTTGCCCACCAAGTTTGCGATTGCCTTCACGTCGACGATGCGGGCGTCCTGCAGACCGAGAGACGCCTTTGTCTTCAGAAGCTTAAGCACGGAGTGGTCGAGGCGTTCGCGAGAGATTTCGCCGGACTGAACAGCCTGAATCATTGCATTATACGAAGCGGGGAAATCGGCGGGAATGAGCAACAGATCGTTGCCGGCCTTGAAAGCCTCCACTGCGGCCCGGCCGATGTTGTTGGCGAAAAGGTGAGTCAGGCCGGCCATGTCGAGCGCGTCGGTGACGATGATTCCTTTGAAGCCAAGTTGTTTTTCAAGCAGGTCCGAGACAATAACTGGAGAAATCGTGGCCACGTGGTTGGGGTCGGAATCGAGTGCAGGAACAGTAACGTGCGCAACCATGACGGAGTCGACGCCCGCTGCGATGGCCCTGCGAAAAGGCGGTAGTTCGATGGAATCCAGATGAGCGCGATCAACGTTCACGCTGGCTACGCCGAGATGTGAATCGGTTGCCGTATCCCCGTGACCAGGAAAATGCTTGACCGTGGTCAGCATTCCACCTTCATGCGCGCCCTTGATATAAGCCGCGACCAGGTCGCCCACTTGCTTGGGATCTTCGCCGAATGAGCGCGTGTTGATAATTGGATTCGCTGGGTTCGAGTTGACGTCGCCATCAGGAAAGAAGTTCCAGTGGATGCCGATGGCGCGCGATTCTTCGGCGGTGATGCGGCCAAAAGTCTCTGCGTCCTCTGGTTTGCCATCTCCCCCGAAAGCCATGGCATGCGGAAAGACCGTGGTTCCCATCAAGCGCATGGAGACGCCACGTTCAAAATCGGCGGCAAACAGCAACGGAAGTTTTGAATCGCTCTGCAATCGGTTGAGCAGCTCGGCAGCCTCGTAAGGTTCGCTGCGCAGAAGATACGGACCGTCCACATGCACGGTCATGGCGAACGAGCCGACATGATACTTCTGCATCGCCTCGCGCAGTTGCACGTATTCCGGATTTTCCACGTTGAGGAAACTGGCGCGGCACCAGATCATGAATACTTGACCAACTTTTTCTTCCAGGGTCAACTTGTGCAAGGTCTTCTCGGCCCACTTTTCGCCGTCGCGAGTGAGGTGCATTGGACCGGGGTGCTGATATTTTTCCTTGGGAAACGCGGTAGTTGTGATCACAAGAACAGAGAGTAAGACGGCGAGTTTGCAGCGCATGCTGAAAACGATAGCAGAAACGGCAGGTTTACCGGTGGGAGTCTGCGGGGAGTGAGGTTTCCGTGATGGCCACAGCTTCGTGCTGAATTCGCGCATCATCGCCGAAGCCGCGCAGCCAGTGGACCTCCGGCTCGCGACGAAACCAGGTCATCTGCCGCTTGGCATAATTGCGGTGAGCTTGCTGAGCGGATTGCAGTGCCTGCTCCCGTGTGAGTTCCCCTTGAAGGAATTGCACGGCCTGTTTGTATCCGAGCGAAGAGAGCGGACTCGCGGTACCGCCGTACTGCTCAAGCAAACGCTGCGTTTCTTTGACCAATCCAAGTTCAAACATTTGCTGCGCGCGGCCATTGATTCGTTCATACAGCGCCTGACGATCGGGATCGAGACCTAGGCGCAGAATGCGGAAGCCGCGCAAAGGGTTACGCCCATATTGCTGCCAAAGGTCGGTCATCTTCTGGCGCGACGTCAGGCAGACTTCTATAGCGCGAACGAGCTTGGGCGTATCGTTGGCATGAATCTTCCCAGCAGCAGCGCTATCGAGACGACGTAGGATGCGATGAAGATAGTTGGAACCGAGGCTGGCTGCCCGTTCGCGCAATCGCTCACGTAGTTCTTCAGAGCGTTGCGGGCCGGGAAAAAATCCATCGAGCAGGGCGCGCAGGTAGAGGCCAGTTCCACCGACGACGATGGGCAAATGCCGGCGTGCTCTGATTTCCTCGAGCACTTGCCTCGCATGGCGCGCGTATTCGCCGGCTGTGATGGGGCTGGCTGGTGCAACGTAATCGAGCAGATGATGCGGGGCACGGGCTCGTTCGGAGGCAGTGGGCTTGGCGGTCCCGATGTCAAACTTGCGGTACATGGCGACGGAATCGCAGTTCACGATCTCGCCATTGAATCGCTCTGCAAGCACGATGGAAATCGCGGTCTTCCCACTAGCCGTGGGACCGACCACAACCACGAGCAGCGGTTCAGGCTGCGCCGGAGCCACTGTCAGCGCATGCTCCAGTGAATGGCGTGCCAGTAACGAATCAGGGTAAGAACGAGCAGTAGAAACGCAATCAGCAGCAGGCCGGAAGTTTCCGTGGCATAAATCGCGTGGCGGCGATGCTTGTGGTCGGAGTCGTTCTGGCGTTGAGCATTCACCACGTCCGTATTGTACGCCGCGCACAAACGGAGTGCGACGGCTTGGTGCTACACTACGCGTCGTTGGTCGTCGTCTTTCGTCCTATGCCCGCTTTCCAAGGCAATCGCTCCGGCAGAATCGTGCGGTTTGGAGTGTTTGAGCTCGACCTGGCCGCGGGCGAGCTGCGCAAGAATGGCGCTAGAGTTCGGCTGCAGGAGCAGCCCTTTCAGGTATTGGCCTTGCTTCTCGAGTGTGGCGGCGATGTGGTCACACGCGAGGAGATGCGCCAGAAACTATGGCCCGCTGACACCTTTGTGGATTTCGACCACAGCCTGAATACGGCTGTGAACAAGTTGCGGGAAACCTTGGGCGATTCGGCGTCAAGTCCGCGCTACATCGAGACGCTGGCCCGACGCGGATATCGATTTATTGCGCCGTGGCAAACGGAGGTGCGCCAGAGTACAAGTGGCGTGGAAGTTCCTTCCGCGGGAAATCTGACTGCGGCGCGTCTGCATCCCGAGCTGGAAGTCCCAATCCCGCGGCGCGGACTGACGCGCGGATTGTTTGCCCTGGTTCAGGTGATGTATCTGATCTTCTACGTGGTCGCACTTTTTCGTATACATGCTGTCGAAGGAATCGCGGAGTCTTTCTTGTCAGGATGGCGGGCGACGGCGCTGGTGGCTGCGGTGATGGTTACAGCAGGTGTCGGGATTCCGCTGCGCTGTTATCTGCTCTCGGCGGTGGGATTCGACTACCAGCGCTTGGGCGAGAAGTTTCAGCAGATGTTTCCTTTCATTCTGGCACTGGATCAGCTCTGGGCCGTCGCTCCATTTCTGCTGATGCAGAAGATCGGCCTGGGCGCGGCTTTCGCGGCCAGCGCGGCGCTGCTCTACGTGCCTTTCTCGGAACGATCCCTGATCCGCATGGCTTACGTAAGAACGCGAGAGCGGGAGTAAAGCCCGTTAACCTAGCAGTCTGCGGAAAAACTCGGTTTGAAGTAGTGGCCAACCCCTCTTGAGCTTCGGCTGGCCACTCCCAGGGGTCGAGTCGTAATCGAAAGGTGGAGAGCTAGGTTAACCGGGCCGCTCCTTTGAGATATGGAGAATCTCCGAACAGGTGACGAATCCTGCTCGAGCGTACAGGCGTTCTTCGGCCGGATGTGCGGCCATCAAGAAGGGTATCAGGATGCCTGACTCAATTGCTGCCCGGTTGAGTTGTGACGTGAGCGCACGGGCAATGCCCCTGCGGCGAAAACGAGGGCGCACGCCGATTGCCGCGATTTCGGTCACTCCTCCTAAAGGAGCGGAATACAATCCAGCGCCCGCAGGTTCGCCGGTGTGCAAATCGCGCGCCAACAAGACCATACCACCCGATTGAACAGTGCGCCTGAGTCGAGCGACATCGGCCTCGGTGGTGTTTGCCTCCCCATATGCCTCGTTTTGAGCATGCGCTGCCGCACGCAACGTTACATCGTCTTGGGCAGTCAGAATCTCAATCGCTTCCGGGCACCGGAACTGCTTTCCCGTTTCCATTTTGCAGATCATTACAGGCAGGCGGCCTTCAGCCGAAAAGCCAGACAGGACTAGGGCCTGCTCGACTTTTGGCGCAGCGCTGGGCAGATACTCAAGCCGCGCGACACGGGACCGCTGTTCGTACCAACCAACCAGCGCGGAGATCTCACTCGGTTCTGGCTTGGCTCCGTCATCAGGTACGGCGTAGTTGCGATAAATATTGGCGCTGGTCGGGTCGGACGATGCGAGGAAGGAACCAATCCGCGCCGTCTCTCGTCCTGCGCTCAGGCTAGCGCGTAAATACGACTGAATGCGCCTGTCGGTGGACAGGCGGACAGAATGCACTGAATTCATTGCGATATGCCTCACTAGGCGGCACATAGGCCGCTGGTATTGAGCCTCCAAGGAGACTCCTGGCCAGGAAGGGGCGACGGCTTTCCCCGTCGCCAAGAACGCGTGAGGGAGCGGGCAGACAACGCATAACGCGCTGATCATTGCGATTGGCGCGGATGAAACTCGTGGGCCTACGCCGTCATCACGCGTGAGCGATGAACGGGCTAGTAGGGGTCGTCAGAGGCGGCCTCCAGTGAGACCACGAATTTATCGGAGTCCTCAGCAATCGTCAACTCGGGTGTTACGTCGCTCACCTCGCACCAAGGCATGAAGCTTCGAGCAAGCTGAACCGGCACCAAGAAACTCTCTTGTTTCCACAACCCAACCTGTTAAGAAGAAGGCATGCGCGGAAAAGACGAGCAGCAATTGGACGTGTTCAGCTATGTCAGTCCCGAGCAGCGAGTGCCGCCGGATCATCCACTACGTTCGCTGCGTGCCATGACCGATGAGGCGCTACAGCGACTGAAACCTCGGTACAACAGCTTGTACGCGAGGACTGGGCGGCCGTCGATTGCCCCGGAGAAACTGTTGCGAGCGCTCCTGCTGCAAGCGCTGTACTCGGTGCGCAGCGAACACCTGTTGATGGAACAGATCGACTACAACCTTCTATTCCGCTGGTTCGTGGGCCTGACCATGGATGACTCCATCTGGGACGTGACCGTGTTTACCAAAAACCGCGAGCGCCTGCCCGATGGGGACATTGCCGAAGCATTCTTCCAGGCGGTGCTCAAGCAGGCACGAGAGCGGAGTCTGCTCTCGGACGAGCACTTTACGGTGGACGGAACACTGCTGGAGGCCTGGGCGAGTGTGAAGAGTTTTCAGCGAAAGGATGCCAAGCCCGCGGTTCCGCCGGACGATCCTGGCAATGCAACAGTGGATTTCCACGGGGAGAAGCGTTCCAACGATACGCACGAATCAAAGACGGACCCAGACGCGAAGTTGGCACGCAAAGGCAAGGGCAAAGAGGCCAAGCTCAGTTACGACGGGAATCTTCTGGTGGAGAACCGCAATGGTCTGATCATCAACACCGAGCTGTTCGAGGCCAACGGAACGGCCGAACGCGATGCCGCGCTGGTGATGCTGGAGCAGATTCCGGGCACGAAACAACTGACCGTGGGAGGCGACAAGGCATACGACACGGCGGACTTCGTGGCTGAGTGCCGCAATCTAAGGGTAACGCCGCACGTGGCCCAAAACCTGGCGCGGCCAGGTGGGAGCGCGATTGATGCTCGCACGACGCAGCACGCCGGATATGCCATCAGTCAGAGGAAGAGGAAGCGCATAGAAGAGTGCTTCGGCTGGCTGAAGACGATCGCATTGCTGCGAAAAGTCCGGCACCATGAAATCTTCAAAGTGGGATGGATCTTCACCTTCGCGGCAGCTGCCTATAACTTAGTCCGCATGCGGAATCTGGCGATTCAAGTGAAGCCAGGGTCGAAGTGTGTCCGGTCGACCGGAAGACTGGTCCTCCAGCCAGGAGCGCGGGCCGCAAAACTCTTCCTTGAGTCACAAGATCGCGAGACTGAGAGAGGTCTAAGTCGCATCATCCATTTTTCCGCAGCCTGCTAGTACTACTGTGTTATAAACTGGATACCTTCTGCTGAAATATTTGTCGGTCTAGCATTCACTAATGATAAGTTGCGGGTCATGAGCGCCAACTCTGTAGCGCCAGGCGCCCAGCAAAAAC
>Ga0187866_1000137_pt1 | contig 96824 bp, 94 predicted proteins | sample June2016WEW_11_1_3_FD_133013 | JGI IMG/M metagenome (GOLD analysis project Ga0187866, IMG submission 133013) | Peatland microbial communities from SPRUCE experiment site at the Marcell Experimental Forest, Minnesota, USA - June2016WEW_11_150 | ecosystem: Environmental > Terrestrial > Soil >... | reverse complement strand
TAGTTGGTGCCGAAGGGAGATTTCTCGCGGAGATCTTCCGTGAGGCGGGAATGCGCGGTGCGCGTGATGGGGATGGCGGTGGTCATGATGGAGACGAATGTACGCGGAAGGGCGCGGGCAGGGAAGATACAAATTGGCAGGGGAGGCGGGAGGAGTTGGGATTGTGCCGCGATCCCTCCACTGCGCGGCCCGACGCGCCAAACTGCGGCGCGAAAGAAAATGTCGGGCCGCTTCGGTCGGGATGACAAGGTAAAGAAAGGCCCGACGCGCCAAAATGCAGCGGTAAGCGGGACGACAAGTCTGGGTAAGCTGGAAGACGAATAGGGCAGAGGATCGCAGAGTGGGGAACCCAAGACCCAGGCTCACACTCCGTGCCTGGGGCACCCGGCTACTTGGCGGCCTTGGCTTTGACCTGGTTGTAGGCGAGGGTGAGCCGGGACTTGTAACGATTGGCGGTGTTCTCGTGGAGCACGCCCTTGCTGATGGCTTGATCGATTGCGGAGACCGTGGGCTGCAGAAGATTCGCGGCGGCGGTGGCGTCTCCGGCGGTGAGCGCGATGCGCAGGCGCTTCATCATCGTGCGGACGCGGGTGCGGTTGGCGCGGTTCACTTCGGCGCGTTGATTAGATTGTACCGCGCGCTTGAGAACGGACTTCTTCTTTTTCTTAACTTTGGTAGGCTGACCTTGGGCCATCTATCGCTCCTTGTGCGTTATGCTCAAACTTCTAGTGTGAAGCGGGAACAATGCCTTTGTCAAACGATCCAAAAACACTTTCGCAGGCGCCGCATCCGCTGAACCCGGCGCGGACCGGCATGATTCCGGCGATATCCTCGCAGGGCACCGCATCCGCGGCACAGCGGGAAAAGCTGTGCCTGCTGATCAATTCGCGAAACCCGATCATCACCGTGGAGACGAGCGAAGAACAGCGCTTCCTGGAAGTGCTTGCCGCGACGGCGCAGGAGCTGAATGTGCCGCTGTACGTCTGGAGCGTGACGGAGGGGCTGGGAAAGGCCGGGGGCGCGGCGCTCTACAATTCGGATCAGCCGGAGCAGGCGCTGGCCAACATCGCCACGATTCAGGGCGACGCGATTTTTCTGTTGAAAGATTTTGCGCGCTATTGCGACAACGACCGCATCAGCCGGAGGCTGCGCGATCTGGCCGACGGGTTCCGCACGGCGCGAAGGTGCATGGTATTAGTGGCCGCGTCGATTCAGTTGCCGCCCGAAGTGGCGGCGGATGTCGCGCCCTACGAGTTGGGGTTGCCGGGGGCGGAGGAATTGCTGCCGGGCGTGAGATTCGTGTTGGCGGAAATCACTCGCGATCATGCGTTGCCCGTGACACTCGATATGGCGGGCATCGGACAACTGGCGAAAAACCTGGTGGGTTTGCCGGAAGAGGAAGCGCTGCGGGTATTGCGGAAGTGCGTCATGGCGCGGAACAAGGTCGACGCGGGGCTGCTGGATGATGTGTTGGAAGCGAAGCGCCAGGCTTTGCGCACGGAGGGGCTGCTGGAAACGGTGAAGCGCGACACTTCGTTCAGCGATGTGGCGGGGCTGCAGGGATTGCGCGATTGGATCGGCAAGCGCAAGAGCGCGCTGACGCCGGAGGGCCAGCGTTTTGGGTTGGTGCCGCCGAAGGGCGTGCTCATCACGGGAGTGCAAGGCTGCGGGAAGAGCTTGGCGGCGCGGGCCGTGGCGGGAGAGTGGGGCTACGAAATGGCACGTCTGGATGCCGGGGCGCTATACGACAAGTTCGTGGGCGAAAGCGAGAAGCGTCTGAAGAAGGCGCTGGACCTGGCGCAGAAACTTGCTCCGGTGGTGCTGTGGATTGATGAGATTGAGAAGGCCTTCGCCTCCGCGGGGTCGAGCGGGGACGCGGACGCGGGACTCTCGCAGCGGCTGCTGGCCACGCTGTTGACGTGGATGCAAGACCGCGAGAGCGGCGTGTTTTTGGCGGCGACCTCCAACAACATCACGATTCTGCCGCCAGAAATGCTGCGCAAGGGGCGCTTCGACGAGATCTTTTTTGTGGATTTGCCGAAGGCGGAGGTGCGAGCGGCGCTGTTCAATTTGCATTTGAAGAAGCGCGGACGCGACGCCGCGGGTTTTGACGTGAACAAGCTGGCTGCGGCGAGCGACGGATTTTCCGGGGCGGAGATTGAGCAGGCAATCGTGGCGGGGTTGTATACCGCGTTTAACCGCAAGCAGCAGCTATCGACGGATGTACTGCTGGAGGAGATTCACGCGACACAGCCGCTCAGCGTGACGCGGGCGGAGGAGATTACCGCGATTCGAGAGTGGGCGAGGAGCCGGGCGGTGCCGGCGGATTGAGGGCGGAGAAGGAAAGAGGCAAAGAAGCAAAGACAACGCAGGGACGCAGAGTTCGCTGAGACACGCAGAGAAGAGCGGAAGGGGAAAACCCAAGAGCACAGACAGGAGTGTCTGTGCCGCAGAGTGCGCGGAAAAGAGAGAAGCGACAGAGGGATCCCTCCACTCCGGCCGCAAACGGCGCGGGCCCCCGGTCGGGATGACAGTGTGGGCGATGCCGCAAACGGCACAGCAAAATGGATCCGACCACGGCGTTGGAGTTGCGCCACGATCCCTCCACTGCGCGGCCCGACGCGCCAAAATGCGGGGCGAGAGGCGCGGGCTACTTGTGCGCTTCGAAGGAGAGCGGGAAATCGAAGACGAGGTCGCCGATGGGAACACGCAAAGAGAGTTCGCGGGCGCTGGCGTCGCGGGCAAACCAGATGACTCCGGCGGTTTTCTGCTGGGGCGCGAGTGAACCGGCATTCAGAGCAAGAACGAGCGGATCGGTGGAATCTTCAAGCACGGGGGGCTTGTTTGCTGAAGCCACGACGTAACGCGGGCTCAGATAGTCAGGCGCAGCATTGGAGCGGTAGGCCAAGTTTTGCGGCGCAGCGGGGCTAACCTCGCGGAACACCACGGCGCTGGGAGAGGGCTGGGCGCTGGCCATCGTCCAGAGAGATTGATGGTTCACGGCGTGGGCGATCTTGGCGGGGCTCTGCGCGGGCAGAGGACGCAAGTTAGGCTGCAATTCATCCAGAGTGATCAGCGCGGGCAGCACATCCAGATTCGCTCCGGTCTGGTTAAAGATGGCAATGGAGGCGCGGAGTTTCCAGCCGGTGTCCTGGAGCAAGACTTGAACAGTGACGCCGTTGGCGGTGAGCGATTCAACGAGGCGGCCCTGGCTGAGGAAGTGATCACATCCGGGTGCGGCGGCGTTCCAGCGGGCGATACCATTGACCGCGGCAGCCACCACCGGATGGGCCGGCGCGGCGGATTTGGCGGGACTCTTGCCCATGAACAGGTACATGCGCGCGACGTAGCCTTCCTTGCCGTCACTGGAGCGCACGAGCGCGGTGTAGCCCTCGTTGTCGGCAAGCACAGCCACGTCCCCGCCGCAAGTGAGGTTGGCGACAAGGCGCAGGGGGAGCGCCTGTTCGGCGTCCGCGGTCATGGGCACGCTGGGCATGCCGGGGCAACTGACAAGAGCGTGCGGTGGCGGAGCGGCGAGCGCCAAATTGTTTTCCTCCGCGGCCATCGCGGGGAGAGTCAGCAGCAGAGCCGCCGAGCCGAGCAAAATGTGTTTTGCTGCGGATACGAACATGGCCTTGGCCTCCCTCATGAGATGCACACTTTCGTTTTCCACGCTGCAAGATGAGTTTTCTCTCAGGCGCTGTGTTCGTCCATAGCTCTGGCGTACCAAAGGACAGGTAATCAGGGCGCAACTGTACTCCGCACGCGATGTGATAGAAAAGGACAGGAGGAAGTAGGAAAAGCGAAATGCGAAATGCGGCAGGACTCCCGCCAGAACGCGGCGGGCGGGCAGAAGGCGGCCACGCAAAAGCAAGAGAAACCCAAGAACCGACCTGAAGGTCGGCCACTACATGAAATTAAGACTGAGCGCGGCGCGCGGTTGATGGAACGGGGGCTTGTTACTTGCGTGTAACTTGACCGGGGGGCGGGGGTGCGCTACGTTGAATGGAGTTTCTCCGTGATTGGGCTGCGACGCGGCCTGAACTTTTCAGGAGGACTCCCATCGGGCACGCGTTTCGCACGGCAGAGCAACCTTCCAAGTGGATGAGACGCACGATACACATTACCGGGAAAATTGAACCCTTCTTTGGCACTCTGGACGAAAATATCCGGCTGCTGGAGGACTCGTTGCAGGTGCGCACGAATCTGCACGATACGCGATTGACGGTGGAAGGCGAGCAGGACAGCGTGGACCAGGCGGTGCGGATCGTGGAGGAGTACAACCACCTGACACGGCACGGGCGGATGCTTTCGAGCACGGAGGTGAAGTCGCTGATGCGCGTGGCCACGGAAGAGCCGCACGAATCGCCGCGCGGCATGTTCGAGCACGGGCGCACGCGGTCGTTCGGGAAGAAGACCGTCACGCCGAAAACCGCGGGCCAGAAGCGGTACATGGAAGAGATCGAAACGCACGACATGACGTTCGGGTTCGGGCCGGGGGGCACGGGGAAAACCTACCTGGCGGTGGCGATGGCGGTGAGCGCGCTGCTGACCAAGCAGGTGAACCGCATCATCCTGGCGCGGCCGGCGGTGGAAGCAGGCGAGCGGCTGGGCTTCCTGCCGGGCACGCTGCAGCAGAAAATCGATCCGTACATGCGGCCGCTGTACGACGCGCTGTACGACATGCTGGACGCGGACAAGCTGGAGCGATTTCTGGAGAAGGGCATCATTGAGGTGGCGCCGCTGGCGTTCATGCGCGGGCGCACGTTGAATGATTCGTTCGTGATCTTGGACGAGGCGCAGAACACCACCAGCGAGCAGATGAAGATGTTCCTGACGCGGCTGGGCTTCAACTCCAAGGCGGTGATTACCGGCGACGTGACGCAGATTGATTTGCCGGCGGGGAAGAAGTCCGGGCTGGTGGAGGCGATGGAGATTTGCGGGCGCATACCGGGGATCAGCGTGGTGCAGTTTGGGGAGAAGGATGTGGTGCGGCACAATTTGGTGCAGCAGATCATCCGGGCGTACGAGGAATTTGACGGCTCGAATCCGCAGCGGGCGGGGAATGGGAAGGCCCCGGTCCCGGCGAGGGATCCGGAAAAAACCGGGCAAGCAGATCGTTGATTGGGATGAAACTGAATCGACGCGACCCCAGAGCCCCAAGGGCGGAGCGCGACGTTGCCGCAATTGAGAATCACCAGCGCGTGGTGCGCGTGCGGGTGCGTCCCCTGGAATTATTTCTGCAACGCGTAAAATACGAACTGGGCTTGCGGGGCGATTGCGTGGCCGTGCGCTTGATCCGGGATGCAGAGATGGCCCGGCTGAACGGAACGTATCGAGGGAAAAAGCGGGCCACGGATGTGTTGTCGTTTCCCGTGGAGGAAAGGTGTAAGCCGGAGTTGCGCGGGAATCCAAAGCGCAAACCGCGCGGCGCGTTTCTGGGTGATATAGCAATTTCGCCGGTAGTGGCGCGGCGCAATGCGCGCGCGCTGGGACGGAAGCTGATGGAGGAACTGCAAATTTTGATCCTGCACGGGGTCTTGCACCTTTTGGGGTACGATCACGAGGCCGATCGCGGCGAGATGGAACGCGTGGAAATGCGGCTGCGGCGGCGATTGGGGATTGGCCAATGATGTTACTGTGGGCCTCTGTCGGCAGCGTGCTGGTGCTGGCCCTGGGCCTGCCGATTTTTTCTTACCTGGCGCTGATCTACCGCGAACTGGGGCGGATGACGACGGGGCGCGTTCACGAACACCTGGACATCTTTGAAGCGGAGATCGAGCCGAAGCTGAACATCAACCGGCGGAGCGGCGGGCGAACTTTCCGCATCCTGGGACATTTCTGGCTCGCGTTTGTAGTGTTGGAGACGACGCGGGCGGTGGTGTACCTGGTGCCAAACCGCTGGGAGGCGGGGCTGCAATTTCTGGTGTTCCTGTCGCTGGAAGTGGTCCTGCTGATGCACTTCATTCCGGACATGCTGCTGTACCGGACGACGGGACGATGGCTGCTGCCGCTGCTGCCCGTGGTTCGCATAGCGATGTGGCTGGTATGGCCGGTGCGCGTGTTCCTGGAAGGCACGGAATCGCTGGCGCGGATTTCAGAGCAGGAAGTGGAGCGCACCGACGAACAGCGCACGGAAGAGGGCATTGAGGCGCTGGTGGAAGTGGCGGAAGAAGAAGGCATCATCGAGCCGGAGCAGGCGGACTTGATCGAGCAGGTGGTGGAGTTCAGCGACAAGCGGGTGCGCGAGGTGATGACGCCGCGGCCGGATGTGGTGGCGATGCAAGCGGACGCCACGCTGGAAGAGATGCACACGCGGTACGTGGAGACGAAGTTCGCGAAAATGCCGGTGTACGAGAAATCGCTGGACGATATCATCGGCGTGGTACACGCACAGGACCTGCTGCAAATTGCCGATACGGACTTGCCGAAGCGCAAGGTGAGGGAACTGGCGCGGCCGACGATGTTTGTGCCGGAAACAAAGCTGGGCTCGGACCTGCTGCGGGAGATGCGGCAGAAGGACCAGGCGCTGACAGTGGTGATTGACGAGCATGGGAGCGTAGCGGGCATTGCGACGGTGGAAGATCTGGTGGAGGAGATTGTGGGCGAGAGCGGCGCCGACGCGATGCAGCCCGCGCCGGACGCGGTGCGGGAGCCGGACGGCAGCCTGGTGCTGCGCGGCAGCATGAGCATTTCGCATGTGGAAGAGTTGCTCGGCGTGCATTTTGGGGAAGAGTCTGACGAGACGGTGACGACGATTGCGGGTTTGCTGAGCCATGTTTCCGGAAAAGTGCCCGCACCGGGGGACAAGGTCGATCTGGAAGGGTTCCGGTTTGAAGTGGTGGAAGCGAACCAGCGAAAAGTTTTGCGGCTGCGCGCGCGGCATTTGCCGGCAGCGGCTTCGCCAGCACCCAACTGATCGTTGACGGGTGAGTGGTCGGGCAGCGGAAGAAAGAAGAATCGTGGAAAAAATAGCGGAGACAGCAGGGGAAGAGAAGAAGCGGCGGGCGGGGTTCGTGGCCATAGTGGGGCGGCCGAATGCGGGGAAGTCCACGCTGCTGAACCGGTTCGTGGGGCAGAAGGTGGCGATTGTTACGTCAAAGCCGCAAACCACGCGCAACCGCATTCAGGGGATTGTGACGCAGCCGCAGGGGCAGGTGGTGTTCATTGATACGCCGGGTGTGCATGAAGCCGATTCGGTGCTGAACCGGCAGATGATGCGCGAAGTGGCGGCGGCGCTGGAAGGGATTGACGTGCTGTTGCTGATGGTGGATGCCATACGGGCGCTGCCGCATGAGGATGCCCTGCTGTTGGAGAAGGCTAAACGGTTCGAGGGGAAGACCATCCTGGCGTTGAACAAGATCGACCACATACCAAAACCGAAATTGCTGCCGCTGATGGATGCGTTTTCGAAAGCGTTTCCCTTCGCGGCGCTGATGCCCATTTCCGCGCTGAGGGGCGACGGTTGCGAGGAGTTGCTGGAAGAAGTTTTCAAGAACCTGCCGGAAGGGGAGCCGTTTTTTCCCGAGGATCAGATTACGGACCAGCCGGAGCGGTTCCTGGCCAGCGAAATTATCCGCGAGAAGGCGATTCAGTTGACGTACCACGAGGTGCCGCACGCGCTGGCGGTGATCGTGGACAAGTTTGAGGAGACGCCGAAGATCCTGCGAATTGAAGTGACCATGCACGTGGAGCGCGATTCGCAGAAGAAAATCCTGATCGGGCATAAGGGGGACATGCTGAAACGCATCGGGACGCAGGCGCGGAAGGAACTGGAGAGCTTGCTGGGAACAAAGATTTATCTGGGGCTGTTCGTGAAGGTGGTGCCGAACTGGCGGGAAAATTCGATGCAGGTGCGGGAATTGAATTGGCACACGCAGTTGGAAGGGCTGATAGAAGAGCAGGGCAAAAAGGAAGAGGAGTGAGATTGTTTCTGACGACCAAGGCGCCTGCCTCAGAAGGCGGCCTCTACAAAAGCAAGAGGACCCCAAGAAAAAGCCTCAGGTCTGAAGGCCGGAGCTACAGCGACGGGAAATAGATGGGTGAGGCTACTCGGGGGCGGCGATGCCTAGGGACTTCATTTTGCGGTAGAGATGGGAGCGCTCGAGGCCGAGGGCGGAGGCGGTTTGCGTCATGTTCCAGCGGTGCTCTTGAAGTTTGCGGAGGATGAATTCGCGCTCGTAGGCGCTGCGGGCTTCGTGCAATGTGGAATAGGGGTGCTGCGGGCTTTCGGCCACGCCGCGGAAGAGCTCCGGCGGCAGATGGTGCGGCTCAATGCGCGCTTGCGGGCAGACAATCACCAGGCGTTCCACCAGGTTCTTTAGCTCGCGGACATTGCCGGGCCAGGGGTAGCGCAGCAGGACTTCCATCGCGCCTTCGCTGAGTTCGCGGGTGCGCTTGCCGTATTCCGCGCTGAATTCGTTCAGGTAGAAGCGCGCGAAGACCGGGATGTCCTCCTTGCGGTCGCGCAGGGGCGGCACAAAAAAGGGAATGACATTGAGGCGGTAGAAAAGGTCCTGGCGGAAAGCGCCGCTGGCGATTTCTTTTTCGAGGTTTTTGTTGGTGGCGGCGAGGACACGAACGTCCACGTTCAAGGCGGCGTTGGAGCCGATGCGCTCGATACGCTGCTCTTCCAGAACGCGCAGGACTTTCGATTGCGTGCGCAGGCTCATATCGCCGACTTCGTCCAGAAAGAGGGTGCCGCCGTCGGCCTTCTGAAACTTGCCGATTTTGTCCTCGCTGGCGCCGGTGAAACTCCCCTTGATATGGCCAAAAAGCTCGGACTCGATCAATTCCTCGGGGATCGCGGCGCAACTGACTTCCACGAAGGGGCCGCGATTGCGAAGGCTGCCGGCATGCAGGGCGCGGGCGACGAGTTCCTTACCGGTGCCGCTCTCGCCATAAATGAGCACGCGGCCGTTGGTGGGAGCGGTGACGGCAATTTGCTGGCGCAAGGCTTTCATGGGGACGCTGTCGCCGATGACCCGGTAGCGCTGGCTGAACTCGCTGCGCAATGCCTGGTTCTCTTCTTGAAGGCGGCGCTGCTGGATGGCGTTGCGGACCAGGACGGTGACTTTTTCGAGGGAGAGCGGCTTTTCGATGAAGTCAAAGGCGCCAAGTTTCGTGGCGCGCACGGCGGCTTCGATGTTGCCATGGCCGGAAATCATGATGACCGCGGGCGCATCGGGAATGTTGCGGATGCGGCTGAGGGCCTCCATGCCGTCAATGCCGGGGAGCCAGATGTCCAGAAGAATGACGTGCAGGTCGCCGACGGCGATGCGGTCCAGAGCCTCTTCAGCGGAGCCCACGGCTTCCACGGCGTAATGTTCGTCGCGCAGGATGGAAGCAAGCGATTCGCGGATGCCCTCCTCATCGTCCACGATCAAAATTTTGTGCGCCGTGCTCATGAATTGCTATCCATTCCAGAACGTTCCGCCGGGGCCGCGGTGGAGAATTCGGCGACGGGCAGCTCGATCAAAAAGCGCGAACCGACGGGGCGATTATCCTCCACGCGGAGGGAGCCGCCGTGCTCGGAGATGATGCGCGCGGCGATGGCCAGGCCCAGTCCGGTGCCGCGTTCCTTGGTGGAAAAATGCGGCAGGAAGAGCTTGTCCTTGTCCTGCGGGGAGATGCCGTGGCCGGTATCGGAAACGGCGATTTCAATGGTATCGGATTCCGAGCGCAAATGGGTGGCGACGGTGATTTCGCGGCAGGGAGCATCCTCGAGGGCTTCGGCGGCGTTGTCAATCAAGTTGACGATGACGCTGCGGAGGAGCGGGCCATCGGCGCGCACGGCGGGGAGATGCTCCTCGAAGGATGTTTTCAGAGTGATGCCGTCGAGGCGGCCGGCAAAGACCTGCACGGCTTCGTTGACCGTGGTGTTGGTATCGGTGGGAAGGAGCTTTGCGGTGGGGAAGCGCACGAACTGGGAGAATTCGTTGACCAGGGCGGAGAGGGTGGCCACTTCGCGTTCGATAAGGCTGGCGCATTCCCGGGCGATGCGCGCGAGATCGGGATCCTTGGGCGGTTCGGAAGCGCCGGTGCGGCGCTCGAGTTGGTGGCGCAAGCGCTGCGCCGAGAGTTGAATGGGCGTGAGCGGATTTTTGATCTCGTGGGCGATGCGGCGGGCCACTTCCTGCCAGGCGGCCGATTTTTGCGCGCGGAGAACTTCCGTGAGGTCGTCAAAGACCAGCACGAAGCCGGAATTGGCTTTGCGCGGGCCCAGGGAACTGACAGTGATGGCGAGATGGAGGACGCGGCCGCCAACCACGAGTTCAACCTCGCGCGAAACGACGCCCATGCGCAGGGAGCGCCGCATCAGGTGCTGGAGGATGCGGCCGGCTTCGGGCCCCAGGAGGAGTTCGAGGGAAGCAATCTCGCGGGTGGCCACGCCGAACATATTGTTAACAGCGGTGTTGGTGCGAAGGATTTTACCGTCGGCGTCGAGGGAGATGACGCCGGCGGGAATGTTCTCGAGGACGGTTTCCATCAACTGGCGGCGGCGTTCGAGTTCCTGAACAGCCTGCTGGAGGTTGCGGGTGAACTCGTCAATCTGAGTTCGGTTGTCGCGCAACTGGGTGGTCATGGTGTTGAAGGAGCGGACCAGCCTGCCGAGTTCGTCCTGCACCGGTTCCGGCACTTGGTAGTCGAAATTGCCGGCGGAAACCTCGCGGGTGCCCTCGGCGAGCGCCTGGATAGGCACGGTGACTTGTTTGGCGAGGAACAGGGCAACCCAGGTGGCGGCGGAAAGAACGAGCACGGTAAAGAAAAAGAGAATCAGGAGCATCTGGCGCTTGACGGTGCGCAGGTTCTGCTTCACGTTCTCGTATTCCCTGGTTTGCGCCTGGATGGTGTTCCAGTGCGTCACAAAGTCAGGACTGGTTCGATAGGCGGCTACGAGCGTGCCGGTTTCTGCGGCGTTGAAGGTGACCGGGACGCGCGCGGCAAAGTAGCTGTTGTCCTTGGCCTGCCAAATTTCGACTCCGCTAGGCAGGACGCGCTGTTGGGAACTCGGAATGCCGCTCACGCTGCAGAGTTCCTTGGAGCGGTCCTCATTCTGGTCGTCGCAGGTAACGCCGCCGCGGAGCAGGTTGCCCTTGGAATCGAAGACCCACACGGCGTCCAGTCCGGATGCAAAGGCATGCTGGAGGAAGGCGTCCGGAGACTCGCCGAGGTGTGTGGCCGCCTGATATCCCAGCGTGTGCAAACGAGGCAGGGTGCTCCGGCCGAGGTCGTTCAGCAGCTTTTGCGTTTCTTCCGAAGCAATTTCGAGCGGGCGAGGGAACCAGCGTCCAAGGGTGCGATTCAGCAGGGAGTAGCTGGCGAAAAACATGAAGATGACCGGGAGGAGGGAAACGACCATGGCGCCCAGGACCATCTTGGTTTTGAAGCGCGCCCCGAGGTGCTCTTTGCTGCGTTCGGCCCACAGCCGCACAATGCTGCGCGTGAGGATGAGTCCAAAGATGAGAAGCGCGGCGGTAATAAAACAATTCACCGCATACAGGGGCATGAGCACGCGCCAGGAGCGCGGTTCGATGGGCACGTCGAGGGAGCCCATGGTGAAGACGGCGGCCAGGAGGAGAGTAACGAGGATGCCGCCAATCACCAGACGCAGTTGCGACTTGGGCTTTGGAGGGGTCACGGAGCGGCCTCCGGTGATAGGGGAAGAAATGGCTTGAGGGGGCAGTTTTCGCAAAGAGGAGCGAGGGAGCGGCAAAAGTCTTTGCCGGTGCGCACGATCAGGCCGTGGTATTCGTTGAAGAGGGAGGCGCTGAGGGGCAGGTTGTGCTCAAAGAGGGCGCGAACTTCCTCGTAGGAATGTTTGCCGTGGGCGAGATGGTGGCGCTCCAGAATGCGCCGGGTATAGGCGTCCACCACGAACACAGGATGCTTCCCGGCGTAGAGGAGGATGGAATCGGCGGTTTCGGGACCAATGCCGTGAACGGCGAGGAGTTGCTCGCGGAGAACGGCGGTGGACGCGCGAAACATTTTCGTAAGCGAACCCTGGTGGGCGGCTCGCAGGAAACGTACGAAGGCTTTCAGCTTGCGCGCCTTCTGGCGGAAGTAGCCGGAGGAGCGAATCAGCCGGGCCAGGCGGGCGGGGGAGACGCGCTCGACGGCGATGGGGGAGAGCAACTTCTGGCGGCGGAGATTGCGGATGGCGCGCTCGACGTTGGTCCAACTGGTGTTCTGCGTAAGGATGGCGCCAACAATGACTTCAAAGCGGGTTCTTCCCGGCCACCAGTGTTGCGGGCCGTAAGCCCGGAACAATGCGTCATAATAGAGTTGCAGGGCGTGCGGGGCCTGCGGCACAGCCGCGGGGACCTGGTAGCGCAGGGGATTCGCGCCGGGCGGCGCAAACTGCCCGAGGATTGGCAAGACACGGTGTGCAGACATCTCCTTTGCAAGATAGCCACGCCTTGGGAGCAAGTCAAGAAAGAGGCAGTGTCCCGTGGCGTGGGAGCCTGTTCGAGGGTACAGGTATTAGCGAATTCACAACGATGGTTCAAAATCGGAGGACACGGAGCGCGCCCCTTTGCTATGTTGAGCGGTGGGAGTATCGCCTCTAGGGAGTGTTACGGATGTCCGTCCGTTTGGGCGAAATACTGTTAAAGGAAAGCCTTATCACGCAGGACCAGCTCGATAAGGCGCTGGAATTCCAGCGCTCGAATGGTGGCAAGCTGGGAAGCTGCCTGACGAAGATGGGCTATATCACCGATGATGACATCACCGGTGTGCTTTCGCGGCAATACGGCGTACCGTCCATCAACCTGAAGTATTACGAAATCGATCCCAACGTTATTAAGTTGATCCCGCAGGACACGGCGCTGCGCTATCAGGTGGTGCCGCTGTCGCGCGTGGGCTCCGTGCTAACCATCGCGATGACGGATCCCACGAACGTGTTCGCGATGGACGACATCAAGTTCATGACCGGGTTCAACGTGGAGCCGGTGGTGGCGTCGGAATCGGCGATCGGCGAAGCCATCACGAGGTTCTACGGTGGCGGGGCCTCCAGCCACGAAGAACTCAGCAACCTGATGAAGGACCTGGTGGACGAAGACCAGGAACTGGAACTGGCTGCCGAAGAGCAGGAGTTGGACGCGACGGCGCTGGAAAGGGCGGCGGAAGAGGCGCCCATCATCAAATTGGTGAACCTGATCCTGACGGATTCCGTGAAGCGTGGTGCGAGCGATATTCACGTGGAGCCGTACGAGAACGAGATGCGCGTGAGGTTCCGCGTGGATGGCGTGCTGCAGACGGTGATGAACCCGCCGCTGAAGCTGCGCGATGCCATGACCAGCCGCTTGAAAATCATGGCGAAGCTGGACATCGCGGAAAAGCGGCTGCCGCAAGACGGGCGCATCATGATCAAGTACAAGTCCGAAGGCCGAAAGAAAGAACTGGACTTCCGCGTGTCCTCGGTGCCCACGCTGTACGGCGAAAAGATCGTGCTGCGGTTGCTGGACAAGGAAAACCTGCGGCTGGACATGACCAAGCTGGGATTCGAGGCGGAGTCGCTGAAGAAATTCGAGCGCAACATTTTGCGGCCTTATGGCATGGTGCTGGTGACCGGGCCGACGGGCTCCGGCAAAACGAACACGCTGTACTCCTCGGTGTCCCGGCTGAATCAGGTGGAGACGAACATCATGACCGCGGAGGACCCCGTGGAGTTCCAGTTGGCGGGGATCAATCAGGTGCAAATGAAGGAGCAGATCGGGCTGAACTTCGCGGCGGCGTTGCGCGCCTTCCTCCGGCAGGACCCCAACATCATCCTGGTGGGAGAGATACGCGACTTCGAGACGGCGGAAATCGGCGTAAAGGCGGCCTTGACCGGGCACTTGGTGCTCTCGACGCTGCACACCAACGACGCGCCCTCGACCATCAGCCGTTTGATGAACATGGGCATAGAGCCCTTCCTGGTGGCCACTTCGGTCAACCTGATTTGTGCGCAGCGCCTGGTGCGGCGCATCTGCGTGAATTGCAAGGAAGAGCTGGAAGTGCCGGAACAGGCGCTGATCGACGCGGGGTATTCGCCCGAGGAAGCCAAAACAACCAAGATTTATCATGGCAAGGGATGCTCGACGTGCAATAAGGGCGGGTACAAAGGGCGCACGGGTTTGTATGAAGTGATGGAGATCAATGACGAACTGCGCGAGCTGATCCTGGTGGGGGCTTCGGCGCTGGAATTGAAGAAGAAAGCCATCGAACAAGGAATGATCACCTTGCGGCGAAGCGGGTTGATCAAAGTAGCGGCAGGCATGACCACGATGGAAGAAGTCCTGAGAGAAACGGTTTTATAGTCCGGAGAGGGTGCGACCATGGCAGGCATAACACTGAGCGAACTGCTCAAAAAGATGATCGAAATGGGAGGCAGCGACCTCCACATCACGACGAACAGCTCGCCCCGGGTGCGCGTGCACGGCAGGTTGCGTCCGCTGGACATGCCTCCACTGACGGCGGCGGACACGAAATCGCTGGCGTACAGCGTGCTGACGGATGCGCAGAAGCACCGCTTCGAGGAAAACCTGGAGCTGGACTTTTCGTTCGGGTTGAAAAACCTGGCGCGTTTCCGCGGGAACGTTTTCAATCAGCGCGGCGCGGTGGGCGCGGTCTTCCGTACGATTCCCTGGGAGATCAAGGGCTTCGACGCGCTGGGATTGCCGCCGGTGGTGAAGGGGCTTTGCGACAAGCCGCGGGGGCTGGTGCTGGTGACCGGTCCGACGGGTTCCGGCAAGTCCACGACGCTGGCCGCCATGCTCGACAAGATCAATGCCGAGCGTGAAGAGCACATGATCACGATCGAGGACCCCATCGAGTTTCTGCACAACCACAAGAAGTGCCTGGTGAACCAGCGGGAGGTGCACTCGGATACGCATTCGTTCGCCAACTCGCTGCGCGCCGCGCTGCGCGAAGACCCGGACGTTGTGCTGATCGGAGAAATGCGCGACCTGGAAACGATCGAATCGGCGCTGCGCATCGCGGAAACCGGCCACTTGACCTTCGCGACACTGCACACCAATTCGGCGGCCTCCACCATCAACCGCATTATCGACGTGTTCCCCTCGCACCAGCAGCCGCAGATTCGCGCGCAGCTTTCCATGGTGCTGGAAGGAATCCTTTGCCAGGCTCTGTTGCCGCGTTCCGACGGGCGGGGGCGGGTGATGGTGATGGAGGTGCTGATACCGACGCCGGCCATCCGCAACCTGGTTCGGGAAGACAAGATTCACCAGATTTATTCGGCGATGCAGACGGGCACGGGGCAGACCGGGATGCAGACGTTTAACCAGGGGCTGGCCAACGCGTATTTCGCGAAACTCATCACTCTGGATATGGCGTTGTCGCGTTCGTCGAATCCGGACGAGCTGCAGGACATGATCAACCGTGGGGTGGCGACGGCGCCCACCGCGGGCAAGACCACCTTTGGGAAGGCGCCGGTTGGCGCTAAGCACTGAGGGATTGCATCGGTGAATGGGGTTTCGGAAGTTCGGAAAACTTTTTGACCGCTGAGGAGGAGATACTATGCCGGTCTTTACTTATCGGGGAACAAATCGGGCGGGTTCGTCAGTCTCAGGCGAAATGACGGCGAGCAGCAAGACGGAGCTGCAAAGCCTGTTGCGGCGCCAGCAGATCACGCCGACGAAGATGTCGGAGAAGGGCAAAGAGTTCAACCTGCCCACCTTCGGCGGGGGCGTCAATGCGAAGGAGCTGGCCGTGTTTACGCGCCAGTTCTCGGTCATGATTGACGCCGGCTTGCCGCTGGTGCAGTGCCTGGAAATTCTCGCGAGCCAGCAGGAGAACAAAACCTTCCAGAAGGTGCTGACGGGCACGCGCTCGGCGGTGGAAGGGGGCAGCACGCTCTCCGCGGCCATGAAGCAATACCCGAAGGTCTTCGACGCGCTGTACTCCAACATGGTGGAAGCGGGGGAGACCGGCGGTATTCTGGACACCATTCTGCAGCGCCTCTCGACGTACATCGAAAAGAACGTGAAATTGCAGCGCGCGGTGAAGTCCGCCATGGTCTACCCGATAGGCGTCTTGACCATAGCCTCGGGCGTCATCATCCTGCTGCTGTGGAAGGTGGTGCCGGTATTCGCGACCTTGTTCGCGGGCATGGGTGTGGATTTGCCGTTGCCCACGAAGATTGTGATCGCGGCCAGCCATTTCGTTGGCAGCATCTTCGGTCTCTTGATTGTGGTGGGCGCCGTAGCCATCATCATCGGTTTGAAGGTGTGGCATGGCACACCGCAAGGACGCCTAGCCATTGATACGGTGATCCTGAAGCTGCCGGTGCTGGGCATCCTGATGCGGAAGATTGCCGTGGGGCGGTTCACGCGGACATTGGGCACATTGATCGCGAGCGGCGTGCCGATTCTGGAAGGCCTGGACATTACCGCGAAGACCTCAGGAAACGCGGTGGTCGAAAGGGCCTTGAACAGGGTGCGGAAATCGCTGGAAGAAGGCAAGTCGCTCACCGAACCACTGAAGGAATCGGAAGTATTCCCGGGTATGGTGACGCAGATGATCGCGGTGGGCGAACAGACCGGCGCGATGGACGCGATGCTGCAGAAGATCGCGGACTTCTACGAGGAAGAAGTGGACGCGGCGGTGAAAGACCTGCTGACGGCTCTCGAACCCATCATGATCGTGTTTCTTGGCGGCGTGGTCGGCGGCGTGGTCATTTCCATGTATCTGCCGCTCTTCTCGCTGATCGGCAAACTGGCCTCGGCGCACTAGGCGGAGTGCTTCTTCGGAAAAGGAGGACAGGAGGTTCGCCCCTGTCCTCCTTTTTCTGTTTAAGATGAAGGATGAGGAAAGCGTGGGCCGCTTCCCAAGCACACATTTATGGAACAGACGTTCAATCGGCGTGAGTGGCTGGAATGGCTGACGCGCGTGCGGCTGTTAATGATCGCGCTGATCCTGGGTGTGGGCGTGGTGTGGCCGCAGTATGTGCCGTCCAGCGGCTCGCCGCGCTACTTCCTGCCCATCATCATACTGTGGATTACCATCAGCATCCTGCACCTGATCCTGGTGCGTCTGCTGCCGGCGACGTTTTGGTTCGGCGCGATCCAGGTGTTTTGCGATGTGGCAATGATTACCGGAATCGTCTACGCCACGGGATTGCAGGACAGCAACTTCACCTCGCTCTACCTCCTGGTGATCATCGTCGCCAGCATCCTGTTCACGCGGCGGATGGCGTTCGTAACCGCGGTGCTGTGCCTGGCGTCGCTCGCGCTGGCGCTTTTTTTTGTGGATGCCGGGAGGTTGCCACGAACTTCGATCGCGGCCCCTACGGTCGAGACGCTGCGGTTGTGGTTCCTGAGCAATACGTTTGGATTTCTCGCGGTGGCTTATCTGGCGAGTTTGCTGGCGTATTCGCTGCGCCGCAAAAGTACGGAGCTGGAACAGAAACGCGAAGAATTGCTGGAACTCCAGGATTTTACCGCGGACATCATTCATTCCATGCGCGGCGGCCTGGTTACCACGGACATGGATGGGCGCGTGGTGCTGATCAACCGCACCGGGGAGGAAATTCTGGGGCGGACGTTCGCGGAACTGCGCGGACGCGATCTGCGGGAGGTCAGCGAGGAATTCTGGCTGCCGGACATGACCGCGCTTCCGGAAAGGCTTTCCCTGCGGCGTGAGATTGAGGTGCGAACGGCCGGCGGGCAACGCCGATTCCTGGGTATATCGGTTTCGCCGCTGCGGACACGGGATGCGGCGCGGAGCGGCTATGTGTTCAACTTTCAGGACTTGACGGAATTGCGGCACCTGGAAAAGGAAGTGGCCACGAAGGAGCGCATGGCGGCGGTAGGGCGTCTCTCCGCGGCAATTGCGCACGAAATACGGCAGCCGCTGACGGCCATGGCAGGCGCGGTGAAGGAGCTGGGGCGCCTGGTGCCGTTGGAGGAAGACGAGAAGCGCCTGGTGAGCATTGTCAGCCGGGAATCGGAGCGCTTGAATCACATCATTACGGACTTCCTGAACTACTCGCGGGACAAATCCTACGTGTTTCAGGAAGCGGACGTGCGCGCGCTGCTGGACGAAACGCTGCTGCTGATGGAGAGGAAACCCGGCGTCGGGAATAAATTTCACATCCAGCGAGCGTTCAACGGGGAAGCACTCAAAGTGCTGGTGGATCCAGACAAGATCAAACAAGTGTTCTGGAACCTCTGCGACAATGCGTTGCGCGCCATGCCCGAGGGCGGAACATTAACCGTTGGGATGGAGCGAATTCCCGATTGGCTGCGCATCTCTTTCCGGGACACAGGCATTGGCCTGGACCCGCAACAACGCACGAAGATCTTTGAACCGCTGCAATCCAATTTTGAGGGAGGCACGGGGCTGGGGCTGGCGATCGTGTACCAGATCGTGCAAGCGCATAGCGGACGGATTTCGGTGATCAGCGAAAAAGACAAAGGCGCGGAATTCGTGGTTGAACTTCCGCTGGTGGAGTGAAGACCTATGCAAGCGACGAAAAGCGCCGCGAAGGAAGCGGGCCGCGAGATGGTGCACATCCTCGTCGTTGACGACGAGAAGTCCATCTGCGAACTGCTGGAGATCACCTTCCGCAAGGAAGGCCACCGCGTGGAGATTGCCAACAGCGTGGAGGCCGCCAGACGGAAGCTGGAAGGTTCGCTCTACGACGTGATTATTTCGGATGTGCGCATGCCGGGCGAGACGGGCGTGGAACTTCTGCGCTACGCACGAGAGGTGGCGCCCGATGCTTATTTCGTGCTGATCACCGGCGTGCCGACCCTGGAAACGGCGATCGCGGCCGCGAACGAAGGCGCCAACCGGTATGTGATCAAGGACCACGACCTGGTGGAACAGTTGCGCGTAGTGGTACGCGAAGTCGCGGAAAACCTGAAATGGAAGCACGAAGCAGGTTACCTGCGGCGGGAATTGCGCCGGCTGACCGGTCTGGACAACATCATCGGACAAAGCCCGAATATGCGCGCGATCTTCGATATGATCCAGACGGTGGCGCCACAAACGAGCCGGGTGCTGATCACGGGGGAAAGCGGCACGGGCAAAGAACTGGTGGCGCGGGCCATTCACGAGAACAGCGCGAGGTCTCATGCGCCGTTCATAACCATCAACTGCGGAGCGTTCCCGGAAACATTGCTGGAGTCGGAACTGTTCGGCTACACCAAGGGCGCGTTTACGGGCGCCAACGAAAACCGGCGCGGATTGTTCCAGGCGGCGCACGGCGGAACGCTGTTCATGGATGAGATCGGAAACATGGACCAGGCCATGCAAGTGAAGCTTTACCGCGTGCTGCAGGAAGGCAAGGTGCGGCCGCTGGGAAGTACAGAAGAGGCGGACGTGGATGTCCGCGTGATTGCGGCAACCAACAGGGATTTGGAGAAGGCCATCGCCGCCGGTGAGTTCCGCGAGGATTTGTTCTACCGCTTGAGCGTGATTCCGATTCACGTGCCCGCATTGCGGGAACGCCGGGATGACATTCCGCTGCTGGCGCGCCATTTTCTGGAGCGCTTCCGAAAATCTATGGAAAAGCCGGTTGCAGGCATATCGCCGCAAGCCATGCAGTGCCTGGAATCTTACGACTGGCCCGGGAACGTGCGGGAGTTGGAGAACACCATCGAACGGGCGGTGGCGCTGGAGAGCGGCCCGGAGATTTCCACCGGGGTTCTGCCGGATCGCATGACGGGGCTGGGGGGAATCGCGACGGCGGCCGGGGGACAATTGGAGAGCACGGCGTTTCCGCCGGAAGGCGTGGACTTCGAGCGGGTCATCGCGGAAACCGAAAAGCGCTACTTGAAGGCCGCGCTAGAGAAGGCGGATGGAGTGCGCACGCGCGCGGCAGAGCTTCTAAGGATCAGTTACCCATCTTTCAGGCACCACGCGAGGAAGCACGGCCTGTAGCGCGCGACGGTAAGAAGTGAACCAGGGTGTAATTCAGGAAGCCGAACGCTGCCCGTCCCGAGCTATCCAAATCAAGTTATTGATGCCATGGAAGCTGCGGGTGTCTGCTCAGGTGGCGGTGGACTCGCGATTCTCTACTTCCGAGCCCGGGGCGGGGAGCGTTACCCCGCGGCGGCGAAACAGAGCGAAATACGCTGCCAAGGCAAGCACAACGAAGATGGTCATTACAGGATCAATGGGGTGGCGGTAGCGCAGCGAGCTATGCGTGAGGTAGTAGGGAATGGGAAAAAGGAGCAGGCAGAATGCGAGGGGGAGCGACTCCCGCGCTCTCGTCCAGAGGCCGACCAGCAGGCCGGCAAAAGCAAGCAGCGAAAAGATGGTGTTGTACCAAACATAGATTCGACCTGCGCCCATGGGTTGGATGTAGGTGTCCAGGAGCGAGTCGTATTTCCCGGTCCAAGTGTCCACGAAGCGGTTATAGCAGAACTTAAGGAAGGTCTGGGGGTGGGCTTCGATGAAAGCCAAGGCTTCCCGTTGCTTCAGGCGGCTGTAGACAGGTTCGGTGTTCAATGCGAGTAGCGCGTACTCGCGATAACTCCTCATAGGATGAAGCTGTGGGGTGAAGGTGTCCTTTACCTCGGGATTATTTCCCAGCCAGAACTCCACTCCGAAGTTTGATTTGACGAAGAAGAGGCCGCCGATTTCGAAGTAATTGCGTATGGTCCAGGGAAGGAGGGCGAGAAGGAAGAAGAGCGCAGCGCGGGTGAGAAGCAATGCTGAGGGCATGACACGCTGGGCACGTTGAAGCCACAACCATCCGGCGAGGAATGGCAGCAAGACACAGAGCGTGGGATTCGTGAGCGCCGCGACGCCCCAGAACAGACCATAAGCTGCCCAGTGCTTCGGGGAAGAAGATTCGCGAAGCTGGTAGGTGTGGCAAAGCAGAAGGCAGAGCAACAACGCCGAGAGGCTTTGATCCCAAGTCCATTCAATGGGCATGAGAATCGCAGCGGGGAGAAAGGCCCAGAGCCAGATTGCAGCCAAGCCAATGCTGGCGCCATAGATTTTCCTGGCGAGGAAATAGATGGGGTAGCAGGTGAGCGAAGAAAAAATGATATTGAGAATCTGAGAGAAGATGGCCAGGGCCTGGTCTCTTAAATGAAAGACCAGCGCGCCAAGAGAGACGAGCCAGGGGTACACGGGGGCGAGCCATGCCGTGGTGAAGACGTAGCGCGGGAACGGCTCGGCAAAACCGTGGCCGACGGCGAGAGAATTGGCAACCATCAGGGTTTCCACACCCCAGCTCACAAAATGATTGTGAACGGTGTCCTGATGATGGTGCGAAAGCCAGAGAAAGAAGAAACGAAGCAGGAAGGCGGCAGCGACCGCGGCGCTCGGCGAACGCAACAGCGAAGCCAACGAAGTGCGGGGGTGGCGCAAAGACATAAGGGTAGCCTCTTCCAACCTCGGCCCTGCCGAAAAGCCAAGTTAACTTTTGTTTCCGCACGGCGTCAATGAACGCCGCGTAGTTTGCGAGAGATCTTGCTCAAAGGAATAACTTGCCTATGAATTGGGAGGAATCGATAGCGCAACGAGCGCGCAGAGAAAACGATTCGCTTGGCGAAGGCACGGAAAGAGTGGCCAGTAAGTCGGCGTGATTGCCGCGGGGAAGGACCGCAAAATCGCCCAGCCGCTGGATTCTCGAGGGGTCATAGAAGCTGTTGAGGAGGAGTTGGCAGGGCAGCGGAAAATGACGGTTTTCGACATGTGGAGGTGATGAAAAGTGTCAGGTTTTGGAGGGGGAGTGGCTGAAGTCTGGCAAAATCTCGGGAACACGCCTCGTGTACCAGAGCTAAGTTATTAGGGGTCAATGGGTTACGAATATTATAGTACTTTTGTACGCACTCTCCTAGCATTGGCCCCCCCCTTGCACATCTCAGGGCGTGCTCTGGCACGATACATTCTCTCAAGGAGACTTCATGAAGAAGCAAAAGGGTTTCAGTCTTATCGAACTGCTGATCGTCGTGGCGATCATTCTGATCATCGCGGCGATCGCAATTCCGAACCTCATCCGCTCGAAGATGGCGGCAAACGAGGCCTCCGCAGTCGCCTCCCTGCGCACCATTAACACGGGCGAAGTGACCTATAACAACACGTATCCTGGCACCTTCGCAACGATGACGTCCCTGGGCCCTGGTGGCACCGCCACTTGCGGTGTACCAGCCGTAGGGGCCGCCTGCTTGATTGACAACCTGCTGGCGACCGCCACGACGGTGGGTACTGCAAAGAGCGGCTACGTCTTCCTGGTTACCGCAGGCGCTGCGGGCACCGGTACGTATACTTCCGAGGCGGAACCGGCCACGGCGCAAACCGGCACACGTGGATTCTGCTCCGACCAGAACCTGGTTCTGTACTACCTGGCAGTGGGCGTTCCCGGCGTGCCTGGAGGCAGCTGCACGATAGCAACCGGCAAGGCTCTCTAATAGTTCACCGGCGGGTTAGAAACTCGCAGGAATCAAACGGAGCAGGATTGCAATCCTGCTCCGTTTTTTTGAATTGTCTGGTACCGTCCGATGAAAAGATTATAACGATTAATCAGTCTGACAAGTTCTGGCCGTGAAAGGACAATTTTGGTCACAGCGGCGGCAAACTAGATGGGTCGGAGGTTGAGTTTTCTCCTAATTGACGTGAACAGCGGGGTTATTTTAAGGGGGTGGTTTGGCAAGTTGCTTGCTCTATTTTCAGGTGTCTCTCTTTCTGTATACTCAGGGGAGCGCGTGATTGGAGACCAGGTACTATGAAACGCAAGCAAACAGGGTTCTCCCTAATTGAGCTGCTGATTGTAGTGGCAATCATTCTGATCCTTGCCGCAATCGCGGTCCCGAACCTGATCCAGTCCAGGATGACGGCAAATGAAGCTTCCGCGGTGCAAACCTTGCGCGACATCAACACAGCCGAGTCCGTGTATAGCATCCAGTTCGGGGCAGGTTTTTCGCCAGACTTGCCGTCGTTGGGCGGCACCAGCGGAACCCCCTCTCCCAGCAGCGCTCTTTTGATACCCGACCCTGTGGCACAAGCACCAAATACGAAAGCAGGATTCAGCTTTAGCTATGTGGTCACGGCGAGCAACGGTCCGAACAGTACGCCATCGAACTACACCGTCAATGCGAATCCCATTATTCCTGGGAACACGGGACGCCGGTGGTTCTTCACCGACGAGTCCTTTGTGATTCGCTTTAATACAACTGGCCCGTCGACTGCGAATGATCCTGCCATTTGATTGCGTGCAACGAGGCTGTTATACATTGACGGGTGACCTTACGCTTCCTGCAAACTGAGTGGTGTGGCAATTTTCCAGCGGCAATGGGCTGCATGTGCACTGTAATCCTGGCGCTTTCCATGCTGGGTTGGACTTCCCAAAAAGCTGAAGTGCTTTTCGGCGCGGAAAAACGCGACGCCGTGCTGGTGCAATTTGAGGCGCGTTACCGGGAAGCGAGGTCGCTTTCCGCGACGTTCCTGCAGGAATACTCAGAGAACGGTAAGGTGACGCGCAAAGAGGCGGGCGAGTCCTACTTCCTGCACCCGGGCAAAATGCGCTGGGATTATGAAGCGCCGGAGAAGAACACCTTTCTGGCGGACGGGAAATATGTGTGGTTCATTACGCCGGCGGACCACACGGCCATGCGCATGCCGGCGAAAAAGAGCGACGATTGGCGGACACCGCTGGCGTTTCTGACCGGCGGCATCAAGCTCTCGCGGATTTGCGCGCAAGTGGAATGGGCAGCGGATGTCCCGCCGAGGCAGGTCGGGTACAAGGTGTACCGCTGCGAACTGCTCGGGGCCGGGGCTGCGGAAGCCAATCGCGAAGGCGGAGGCAAGCGGAGCGACGCCGCCAAGGTGCATGCCGCCAAAGGAGCAGGAGCGGTGCTCTTCGAGCTTTCTCCGCAGGGCGAACTGAGCCGCATCGTGATGGACGAAGGAGCCGGGATACAGGTGGAATTCACGTTCAAGGATTGGCAGTGGAATCCGGTCTTGGCGAAAAAGCTCTTTCAATTCGAGGCCCAGCCCGGCATGGTCATCGTGGATGGCCCGCTACCCGATTCCCCAGGGCTGCGTCAGTAAGAGGTGGAGGGCGTTTCGCTCCCAGCCTGCCGCTTGTACAGGATGTAACCGCGCTGCCCTGACCCTTATTGGTGTACTCTCCGAATGAGGTAAACTGGAAGGCTATGGGGGAATTCGTCTGCCGCGTTGCCGACGCCAATGGGCGGGTCTTCTCGCACGTTGAGGCTGCCGGCACGCTTGAGGAAGCGCGCCAAAAACTGGCCGACCGGGGGCTGTTTGTCTACACCGTGAAATCCCGCAGCAGCCTGGTCACCGGGATGCTTGGAGTGCGCAAGGAACGCAAGATCGGCGGCAACGATTTCCTGATCCTCAACCAGCAGTTTAATACCTTGATTAAAGCGGGCCTGCCTATCCTGCGCGCTCTGGACCTGTTGGCGACGCGGGCGACCGCTCCCAAGCTGCGGCCCGTCCTGACGCAAATTCGCGACCGAGTGCGGGAAGGGAAGTCGCTCTCGGAGGCGGTGGACGAGGCGGGAGTATTCTCCAAGATGTATTCGACCGCTCTGCTTGCCGGGGAAAAGAGCGGCAACCTCTCGGGGGTGCTGGATTACTACATCGCGTACCAGCGAGTCAGCACCGGAGTAAAGAAAAAGATCCTGGCGACGCTGGTGTACCCGACGCTCTTGGTGGTGGTGGCGTCGGTCATCGTGACTTACCTGGTAACATTCGTGATCCCGAAGTTTGCCTTGTTGTATCGCGATTTGGGCGTGCCACTGCCGGGCCCCACGAAATTGCTGGTGAGCGTGACGGTGGACTACCGCTATCACATCCTGGGACTAATCGCGGCGATATTTCTGACGTTGCTGGGAGTTTTTTTCTGGTCCCGCAGCGAAGAAGGCGGGGTGGCGTTCGACCGCATGAAGTTCCGCGTACCCGTGTTGGGCGAAACGCTGCTGAAATTCCAGGTGGCGCAGTTTTGCCGCACGCTGGCCACGCTGCTGACCGGCGGAACGCCGCTGGTCAGCGCGCTGCAAACGGCAGCCGAGTCCATTACCAGCAGGCTGTTGCAAGGTACCGTGGGGCGCGCGACGCACATGGTGCGCGAAGGCGAATCGCTCCACGGAGCACTCTCCGCCAGCAAAGTGATGCCAGAGTTGGCGCTGGACATGATTGAAGTGGGCGAGTCCAGCGGGGCGCTGGCGCCGATGCTGAACAGCGTGGCGGAATTTTATGAGGAAGAAGTGGGCCTGCGGCTGGGCGCCATGGTAGCGGTGATTGAGCCGGTTATACTTATATTCATGGGGCTGCTGGTAGCCTTTATACTGATTTCGCTGTATTTGCCAATTTTCTCGTTCTCCATGGCGGGAGCGGGAAAGTAAGGACCGCAATCGATTATGGCCACACCTGACTCCAATATTCACGATCCGACCGCGGCGGGAGGCGGAGCGGACGTGGCGCAGGAGCGCGAACAGGCGCGGCGCCTGGCGGAGCGTTACCGCTGCGGCTTTATTGATCTGACGGAACAGCGCATTGACCCGGAACTGTTCCGCACCATCCCCGCGGACCTGATGTTCCGCTACAACTTTGTGCCCCTGGTGACGCACAACAACACGTTGGTGATTGCCGTTGCCGATCCGGGCATGGTGATCCTGAGCGATGAACTGCCGCTACTGCTTGGGAAAAAGCTGGCTTATAAGGTCGCCACGCCCCGCCAGATCGGCGACTTGCTGAAGCGCACGGAGCAATCGCAGCGCGTGCTGGAACAAGCTACCGAAGCGTTTACGCTGCAAGTCTCCAAGGAAGAAGAAGAGAGCGAAGAGACCATTTCAGGGGACCGCCTGACGCGCGATTCCACGGTGAGCCCGGTGGTGCGTCTGGTGGAAACGATCATTTTTACGGCCCTGGAGCGCCGGGCGAGTGACATCCACATCGAAGCGCGTGACACCGAAGTGGCGGTGAAGTACCGGATTGACGGCGTGCTGCAGTACGCCATGCAGCCCATCGCCAAGGAATGGCACTCCACGGTCATCTCGCGCATCAAGGTGCTCAGCGATCTGGACATCGCCGAGCGGCGCGTGCCGCAGGACGGGCGGTTCCGCGTGAAGTACAAGGGGCGCTACATTGACCTGCGCGTTTCCATCATGCCGGCCAACCACGGGGAAGACGCCGTGCTAAGGGTGCTGGACAAAGAAACACTTTCCGAAAAGTTCCAGAAGCTGAGCCTGGACGTCGTGGGTTTTTCCAGCGATGAAACGCGGCGCTTCCGGCGGTACATCCACGAGCCGTATGGCATGGTGCTGGTGACCGGACCGACGGGTTCCGGGAAAACCACGACGCTGTATGCGGCCATCAACGAGATCAAGTCGGACGAAGACAAGATCGTCACCATTGAGGACCCGGTCGAATACCAGTTGCGCGGCATCACGCAGATTCCGGTGAACGAAAAGAAAGGGTTGACGTTTGCCCGGGGCCTGCGCTCGATCCTGCGGCACGATCCGGACAAGATCATGGTGGGAGAAATCCGCGACCAGGAGACGGCGCAAATCGCCATCCAGTCCGCGCTGACCGGGCACCTCGTGTTCACCACGGTACACGCCAACAACGTCACGGACGTCATCGGGCGCTTCATCAACATGGGCGTGGAGCCGTACAACTTCGTTTCGGCACTGAATTGCATTTTGGCGCAACGCCTGGTGCGCGTGATTTGCGAGAATTGCAAGCAGCCCAAGCAGCACACGGTAGCCGAACTGCGGGAGTCCGGACTCGATCCTGCCGCCACCGCGGGTTTCCTGTTTGCGGAAGGGCCGGGATGCCTGGAATGCTCCGGCACCGGGTATCACGGGCGTACCGCGATATGCGAGTTGCTGGACTTGAGCGACCACATCCGGGAAATGATCGTGGACCGGCGGCCGACCAGCGAAATTAAGCGTGCGGCAATCGAAGAAGGTATGATTACGCTTCGAGAGAGCGGGCTGGCGAAAGTGCGGGCCGGGACTACCACGCTCCGCGAAATCAATAAGGTGACCTTCGTTGAGTAGCACAAACGCGTATCAGGAAGGCATTTTCCAGAGCAATCTGGTGCGGCATATTTCGCGCTGGATGGAGGCGATTCCGCATCCGCCGCTGGCCGTGGAAATTTCGCCGGGGCGAGTAGCGGGGGCACGCTTCACGCACCGTGGAACGCTGGACGGTTTCTCCGTGGAAGGCCTGCCGCTGGGCGCGATCATGCCCTCGGCGGTCGAGACCAATCTCAGCAACCCGGCGGCGGTGAAATCGGCGGTGACCAACGTGTGCCTGCGGCTGGGCGCCAAGGACGAGGACGTGGCGCTGCTGCTGCCCGATCCGGTGATCCGCGTGTTCGTCCAGCACTTCGAGGATTTCCCGCGCTCGGCCGAGGAAGCGATTCCGATGCTGCGCTGGAAGCTGAAGAAGAGCGTGCCGTTTGAAGTTGACGAAACCCTGCTGTCCTACATGCGCCAGGCGCCGAGGACGGACGGTGTGGACGTGGTGACGGCCATCGCCAGGCTGCGCATTGTCAAGGAATACGAAGCGCTGCTGGAGTCGGCCACGCTGCGGCCCGGCGTGGTGCTCAGCTCGACACTGGCGGCGATTGCGCTGCTCCATGACCAGCGGCCCACGCTGCTGGCGCGCATTTCGGGAACTTCGCTGACGACCGCGATTGTGCGCGAAGGCGTACTCGCGGGGTATCGCTGCACGGAACTTCCCACGCATGCGGGCGAGGTCACGCCGCAGATGCTGCTGGAAGAAATATTCCCACTGGCCGCCTATTATCAGGACACCTGGCAGGAAGGCATCCAGGCGGTGCGCGTGGCAGGGCTGGGGTACCGCTTGCCGGAGTTCGTGCATCCGCTGGAAGAAGAATTCAAATGCGAGGTGCGATCGCTGCTGAGCGCGGCGATTTCGGAGGGCCGGCTGGAAGGCGAGGCCCGGTCGCTGGCCGACAAGGAACTCGAGGGGCTGGTTGGCTGGATGTTGTACCGGAGCTGAGGGAGAATAGGCGCAAGGGATCATGTACATACGACTGAATCTGGCGACGAAGCCGCTGGTCAGCCACCGCCCGTTCTTTGCGGGGGCGGCAATTGCCGGGCTTATTGGCGCCATTCTGTTTGCGCTTCTCGGCTGGCGCTTCTACACGCTGCGCCGAGCGGATGCGGATCTGCGCGCCCGCACGGAGAAGGTGCAAAACGAGATGTCGCGGATCTACAGCCAGCGCGAGCAACTGGACCGTTTTTTCTCGCAAGAAGAGACAGTGGGGCTGCAGGACCGCGCCAGATTTACCGCCGCGGTGATGGAAGGCAGCAGCTTTAACTGGACGCGGCTGTTCATGGACCTGGAACACACTTTGCCGGCGGGCGTACACGTTTTGCGCATCGAACCGAAGCTGGATAAGGGCAGCGCGGAAGTCAAATTCGCGATTGGCGCGGCGAATGAGGACGCCAAACTGAAGTTGCTGAAGGCGTTTGAAGACTCTAAGAGTTTTTCACGGCTGGAACTGCTGGACGAGCACACCGGCACGCAGGGGCAGCCGGGGGCCGACCCGCTGACCGTGGAGTTTACGGCGTCGTACTCAGCGATCTAAACATGCCCAACTTCTACCTCAAGAAGCGGATCGTCCTGACAGCGCTCGGCGCGCTGCTGGTGGCGGATGTCGCGCTGGCCTATTTCAACCTGAAGATGAATACCGCGCGGGAAACGCCCCAGCATGTACTGGCGGCCGAAACGCAGCAACTGAAGCTTCTAAAAGCGGACGTGGAGCGGGCCGCCGCGATTCAGAAGAATATTCCCGAGGTCTTGAAGAAGTTTGACGCGTTCGAAGCGGACCTGCCCCCGTCAAGCAAGGGTTACTCCGCGATTTCACAGGAACTGAACGGTTACGCGCGCGATACGCACCTGGTTACCGGGGATCTGAGGTTTCACCAAAAGGAGCTGGCGGAGCGCAAGCTCGACGAGGTTGAAATCGAAGCGACGGTGGCCGGCGACTACAACGGGATCGTGAGCTTCGTGAACAAACTGCAGCGTTCCAAGAACGTCTATATCGTCGATTCGCTGCAATTGGAATCGGACACTTCGGGGCAGGGACCTGCGAACCTTTTGAAGATCAGCCTGCACGTGCGCACGTATTTCAGGAAAGTTTGATGGCATTGACGAAACAACGGAAACAGGTCTTGGCGCTGGCGGCCCTGGTGGTGATCGCGGCGCTGGTCTGGTATGCGAATATCGACCGCGTGAAGGGTGCGCCCGGGGGAGTGACGTTCCACGCCGACTATACGCCGATCAACGCGCAGGATTTCAGCATCATCTTCAAGCAGCGCGGCGATGCGCAGAAGACGGTGTACAAGCCTTCCGGGCGCAATCCTTTCGTAGCCTCGGCGGTGCCCGTGGTGATACCGGTGATAACGTCAAAAGCTGCGGGAAAACCACGCTGGCCTGATTACACTGTGCCGCAAGAGGTGATCGTGCCGCCGCAATTGCCTTGGAAGTTTTTCGGTTACGGCAGTCTGCCCTCCAGCGGGGCGCGCCAGGCCTTCCTATTGGAAGGCGAGGACGTACACATCGTGGGCGAGGGCGAAGTGGTCCTGAATCATATCCGCATCGTGCACATCGGGAATGAGAGGATCGAGTACGAAGACACCAATACCGGCGCGCGCAATTCCAACCAACTCGAGGCCGTTCCGGGGCCTTCCGCATGAGGAAACCGGTTACAGGGCGCGCGCGAAATCCCGGCCAGCGGGGTTACGCCCTGCTCCTGGTGATGTTTTTCATGGCGCTGTTGGTGCTCACGACGATTACGGTTGCGCCCAATGTGCTGACTGACGGGCGGCGGGAAAAAGAGAAGGAGATGGTGTGGCGCGGCAACCAGTACGTCCGCGGAATCAAGCGTTATTACGCGAAGACGCACCGCTTCCCGACGGAAATCGATGACCTGGTCAAACCGAAGACGGGCATACGCTTCATGCGCCAAGCCTATAAGGATCCAATGAATGACGTGGACGGGTCGTGGCGGCTGATTTATGTGGGCCCGAATGGCCAGCTCATTGGGAGTTTGAAGAACCGGGGACCCGGCGCGCCCGGAATGTCCGCTTCGGGATTCGGCGCTTCACCCACGTCGTCAAGTTTCGGAGGTACGTCCTCCGGCGGCTCGTCCTTCGGACAATCCTCGTTCGGCGGTTCGTCTTTCGGCGGAGGTACGGCGGGCCGATCCACATTTGGAGGATCGTCTTTCGGGGGAGGAAACACTTCCAATTCGACCATGGACTCCACGGGATTCGGGAATACTGCGCCGAGTGCAACTAGTCAGCCGGACGCCAACGGCAACGGCGAAAATCCCGCAGGGTCGGACTCAATGTCCACGCCGCAGTCCATCGCCCCGGCCGAGACACCCGTCATCATGGGGGGCAACATCATCGGCGTGGGCAGCAAGGTCAACAAGAAATCCTTCCTGTGGTACGACAAGGCAAAGAACTACCGCGAATTTGAGTTCATCTGGGATCCCTCAAAAGATATGGCTGGCGGCGCGGGTGGGTCGATGCAAACCGGCCCCGGCCTGGGAACGCCGGCCGGTGCGCCCAGCGCAACGTCGCCGTTTTCCCCGGGCTTTGGTCAGAATCCAAGCCAGAATCCTTCGTCGAATCCGCCAACGGGTCCTCCAGAGGGTGGCCCGCCACTGCAGGCACCGCCGCCGAATCAGAACTAATCCTGAAAGCTAAAGTTGAAAGGGGATTTCATCGCACAAAAAACGTGCGATGGAGCATCTTCTGAGTTATCAGTTTTCAGTTGTAAGTTTTCAGTTTCGGAGAAGGGGAACCCAAGAGCACAGTCAAGAATGACTGTGCCACAGGAAGACCGCAAGCGAACTGGCTCCGACGATTGCGCTGGCGTTGTGCCACGATCCCTCCACTGCGCGGCCCGACGCGCCAAAATGCGGCGCGGAAGAAAAAGTCGGGCCACTTCGGTCGGGATGACAGAGTGGGCGGAGGGGTCACTTCCCGGCGGGGAGACCTTCCAGTTTGGCGGCAGTTTGCGGCTTGTTGTTCTGAGCGGCGGCAGACTTGAAATGCGCGTAGCTTCGCGAGATCTTTTGCACATACTTTACTGTCTCGGGATAGGGCGGGACGCGCCGGCCGTACTGCTCGACTCTTTCCGGCCCGGCGTTATAGGCGGCGAGCGCCAGCGTCAAGTTGTTGTTATACCGGGCCAGCACGTCCTTCAAGTAGCGCGTACCGGCCTCGATGTTCTCGCGCGGATCGAAAATATCGCGCACACCCAATTGCGCGGCGGTTTGCGGCAATAATTGCATAAGGCCGCGCGCGTTTCTGGGCGAGACCGCTTTGGGATTGAAATTCGATTCGATGGCGATGACGCAATGGATCAGGTCGGCGTCCACGCCATAGCGCTCGGAGGCGGCGAGAATGAGGTCGTGGAAGGGCGTGTTGGGGCTGAGCGGCTCGGGCAGGGGCTCGAAGACCTCTTCCGGCTCGATGCCCACCACCTCGCTGGCGGGGATTTCGGCGACACCGCCGTTCATCTGCAGGCGGTACCTGTCGCCCAGCAACTCGTAGCCGGTGACGTTCAGGCGGGCGCCGCTGCGCAGGACGACGTAGTCCGCGCGGACGGTCGCAGCCCCAGCGGTAAGAGCGCAGACCGCCACCATGGCGCACAGGGTGAGCCTTAGGCGCATTCCGGGGCCTCCCGGAGGGCGAAGTGGGCGATGGCTGCTGCCACACCGTCCTCGTCGTTGGAACGCGTCACATGCCAGCCGCGGGATTTCAATTCCGGCACGCCATTCTCCATAACTACAGGAATACCCGCAAAGGATAACATTTCCAGGTCATTGTGGTTATCCCCAATGGCCAGGATTTGGGCAGGCGAATAGCCGCGAAGGCCTGCCCATTCGGCCAGTGCGGCGCCCTTGGAAACGGCGGGGTGGATGACGTCAACCATGGCAAAATCCCTGTCCTCGTAGAGGGTCACGGCCAGGGAATAGTCTCCAGCAAAGGGCACGCTGCGAAGCGTCTGCTCGACTTGGCGCATCGGCGCAACCGGACCCGTAAACATCACCTGGATGGGGTCCTCGGTCAGGCACGCTTCCAGCGGCTGCGATTCCGCTAGAAACTTGCGGTTACGGGCGAAGTAGCCGCCGCGCGTGACATCCTCCCAATCGATCTTTTCCAGGATCATCTGGTTCGCTTCCGGGCGGTCGAAAACCACGGCGGCACCCTCGCGCCAGGATTCCGTGGATTGCAGCACGCGTAGCGCCGTGGCCCTCGGCAGGAGGTGGCGCACGTGCGTGTGGCCCTCTTTGGAACGGACCATCGCGCCGTTATTGACGATCATTGTCAGCGGCGAAGGGATCTGCTGCGCCACGGGCAGGGCAAAATCGTAGCGCCGGCCGGTCACCAGAACGACTTCGATGCCGCGGCGCGTGGCTTCGGCGATGGCTTCGCGGTTCGCCGGGGAAACTTCCCAGCGGCTGTTGAGCAGGGTGCCATCAATGTCGAGAGCGATCAGTCGAACTGGCATGACTCCAGTGTACCGGATGCGGGAGGAGAAAGACGCAACGAGAGTGTGAAGAAGTCACGAGTGAAGAGCCAATTTGGATTTTGCGGGTCAGTTCTTCTCCTGTTATGTCCGGGAGGCACGAAGAAGGAGCTTGGAGTCTTCAGGGGCTGAAGCCCAATTCAATTTGCAGGCTTTATGTCAGGGCCGAAGCCCTGACCCCCTAAAGAGAAATGCATCGCGCTTGCGGAGACACGACACTAGATCACCGCCAGGCCGACTGCAAATTCCAGATCTCCAGCTTCACGATGCGCGCTTCTCCCTTCGAGGAAAAGAATTCAATGTCCTGACTGTCACGGGAAGGGAAGATGGCGTCGGAAATAACGGCAGAGCCGTCGTTGGCGAAAACTTCCACGGAGGAGCGATCCACAAAAATATGCAGTTTGACCCGCTTGCCACCCGCTGGGAACAGCGGCCCTGAATGACGGCCCGCAAATCTCTCGTCGAACGACGTATTCCCGGAGCGAGTCCGGTCCACGAACACTTCCTGTTTGCCCCAATCCACACCGATTGTGGTTGCTTCGTTCTTTCCCTTGCGCACACGAATCCCGGCTTCGGCGGAATTGCCACCATCCAGTTCGGCGATGATCTCGAGCGCATCGCCATGGACCTGCTTGGCGAGCAAAGCGCGGTTCGCTGGCGCGATGTCCTGCGCGCCTAAACTCACGTGATTTTGGCCCAGAGTCTCCAACTCCTTTACAGGAGTTTGCTGCAGGCGGATTCCGTCTGGGAAGCGTTTCAGGCTGAGGAAGCGCGGGATGGATTGCACCCCGCGCCACGGAGACGTGGGGACTTTCCCGGCGTATTCCCAGTTCAAGAGCCAGCCGAGCCAGATGCGGCGTCCATCGGCCGCAGGAATGTCGGAGAAAGATGTGGAAGCGTAGAAATCCTTGCCGTAATCGGCCCAGAGGACTTGCTCCGGCGGGTTCGCGTTGACGAAGGTGGCGCCATCGAACTGGCCGAGAAAATACTGATCAGCCGATCCACCCGCTTGGCCGCCGGGATTCAGATTTATGCTGAGCACCCAGCGTGTTTGCCCGGCTTCTCCTTCCACCGGAAGTGGAAACAAGTCCGGACACTCCCAAACACCACCGGTCGCGCCCGCGGGGCCAAAGTCGCTCAACGCGGCCCAGTGCTTCAAGTCCGGCGAGCCGAAGAAGCGCACCTTGTGCTCCGTGGGCAGCGCGGCAACCATAACCCACTTGTGGCTTGCCTCGTGCCAGAACACTTTGGGATCGCGGAAATCCTGCATGTGCAAGTCGAGCACGGGGTTACCCGCATACTTCGTCCAGGTGCGGCCGCGATCGTTGCTATACGCGAGGTTTTGCGTTTGCAGCTTTTCGGTGTGGCCGGTGTAGATGGCAACGAGGCACGAGGGCTCAGCCGCGTTCGCCTCCTTGCAGAAACCGCTGGAGTTGTGCCAGTCCACGACCGTGCTGCCCGAAAAAATCATGATCCCGTGCTCTTCGGAGATGGCCACCGGCAGATGCTGCCAGTGAACCAGGTCGCGGCTGACGGCGTGTCCCCAGCTCATGTGTCCCCAGTCGTTGCCGAAGGGATTGTATTGGTAGAACAGGTGGTATTCGCCCTTGTAGTAGACGGGGCCGTTGGGATCGTTCATCCAGTCTCTTGCGGGAGTGAAATGGTATTGCGGACGGTAGGTCTCGTCGTATAGCGCGGCGGGATTCGTGCTTTGTGCAAGAACGCTCGTACCGAGGAAGAACAGAGCGATTGCGGCAAGAACCGAGGTCCAGATGCCCGACCGATGCATGTGAGACTTCCTCCGATCCCTGGCGTAACCCATTATGACCTCACTTCGCAGGTGAACAAACACCGGGGTAGTGGGTCGGTTTCCGGATTCGGCGTTTATTAGGACTTAGTCCGTGCTTGCCGGGACGAATGGTGCTGTGTTGGTTGTTTTGCCGTAAAGCCGATTGACCTTCGGCTGAATAATCCAAATTCCAACTGGAAAAAACCAGAGAAGAAAAAACGATGCAGCGTAGTTCAAGAACGACGCTGGCTTGCCAGAGCCTGCCAGGACTAGGCTTTTCGCAACGAAGTAGAAATTGTAGAACATACAAAACGCCGCTAGGAGATGCAGAGGGATGATGACAAGGATGGACGGATTGTCAGTTGGCACAAGGTTCAACGCAACCGTGGCGGGCGGAAAATATACGGCTGGATAGATAAGCGCAAAGCGAAAGAATTTAGTTTTCAGCTTTAACGCGGGTTGGGTAATCGATGCGAGGAAAAACCCAACGGATGCCAGCCAACCGAGGAAGGAAAAGAGGAACAACAAGAATAGACCAATACCAATCAAGTAGAGGAAGGCTGCTAGAGCAGCGAGGGTTCCGGAGCGATGCTCTACCAGCCTAAAAAGCAAGGTTAAGAGCTGCGTGACCAGCATGAAAACAATTAGAAACAGGAAAATCTGCCAGTGCTTTACTCGCAGAAAGAAATTGGCCATCGCATGCACTCTGTTTCCAACCCCCGCTTGAGCCGACAGCAATCGCGTCATGACTGCGTTTATACCATGACCGTCGAGAGCCTGTCTTTGAGTCGTAGTCAACTCCTGGTTAGTCGCCTTTCCGGACATTTTCGAACTGGAACTCATATGTCCGATAAAAGCGTCGCCCGATCGGAGACTGACCCGCTAACAACACTGGAGGTCTTAGGCCACGAAAAGGGCCCGTGCTAGACTGCCGTTCATGGCGACTCGCCGGCTCTATTACGACGATTCCTACATTCAGAATTTCGAGGCGCAGGTGCGCGCCTGCGTGCCTGCGGAGCCGATGGCCACCGAATCCGGCACGCGCCCGGCGTGGGAAGTGCTGCTGGACCAGACGGCGTTCTATCCATCCTCAGGAGGCCAGCCAAACGATTTGGGCAAGCTCGGCGAAACGACCATTCTGGATGTGCGGGACGATGGAGAAGAAGTGCTTCATATTGTGGACGGCCAACTTGCTTCCGGTACCGTGCAGGGCTGGGTGGCGTGGCCGCGCCGCTTCGACCACATGCAACAGCACACTGGGCAGCACCTGCTCTCCGCGATGTTTCAAGAGCGGTTTGGATTGCCGACGGTGTCGTTTCACCTGGGCGGCGATCTCTGCACGATTGATTTGCGCGGGCCGGAGCCGTCCGCGGACGTGCTGCTGGGCGCGCAACGGGCGGCGAACCAGATCATTTTCGAGGACCGGCGCGTCATCGTGCGCTATGGCACCGCGGACCAGCTTGCACGGCTCGGCGTGCGCAAGGAGGTGGTGCGGGAAGGAATTTTGCGCGCCATCGAGATTGAGGACGCGGACTTGCAGCCGTGCGGCGGGACTCACGTGAAGTCCACCGGACAGATCGGCACGTTACTGGTGCGGCGTTGCACCAAAGTACGCCAGGATTTTCGCGTGGAATTTGCTTGCGGCAGCCGGGCGGAGCGATTGGCCAGCGCGGAGTTTGCGCTGCTGCGCACGCTGGGCGACCGGCTGAGCTGCGCGCCGGAGGAGTCGGTGGCGGCGGTGGAGAAGGCGCTCACCGAACGCGATGCGAATTTCAGAGCGCTGCGCGGGGCGCTGCAGCAATTGGCGGAAGCGCGCGCGGAATTGCTGGGCGCGGCGGCGGTGGGGGAGGGAGGCGTGCGCGTTGTGGCCGAAGTGCTGCGCGACGTCCATCCGGAATTGCTACTGCCACTGGCAACGGAGCTCGCCAAGAAGGAGCACACCGTCGCGCTGCTGGCGATGGAGGTGTCCGGGCAACTCGCCTTCGCGCAGCATCCATCGGCAGGGAAGGACCTCGCCGCGCTTCTCAAACAGGTATTCGCCACGTTTCCCGGCAAAGGCGGCGGCACGCGCGATTTCGTCCGCGCCAAACTGAGCGAGCCCAGCGCCTCGGCCGCAGCCATAGCCCTCGCTCGCAAATTGCTCCTCGGCTAGCCTGCGCGCGCGCCAACGCAAGAGTCTTTTCGAGATAGAGCCCCAAGGCTGAGGCACACGGGAGAGTTATCAGGTTTCAGTTGATAGTTTTAAGCAAGAGGAAGAGAACCCCGAAACCGAGGCGCACACCGTGCTTTGAAAGGCAAGAGAGGTGCAAGGAAGAAAAAGCTTACCCAGAGGGCACAGAGTTCGCAAAGAAGAACGGAGAGGAATAAAGCAAGAGTGGGGGAAAAAGAGCCTGAGGCGCTCGATCGTAAGAACCCACCGTTCATCCCGAAAAAGCACCGGGATGGCGCAGAGATCGCAAAAGGCGCGAAGGATGGGGCACCCGGCTTCTGTTAGTATGGCGGTACGCTTCTCGATATGGAGAACAAGACGGAGAATAAGATGGAAAAGATAAGAATCGAGCAGCACAGTATTGTAGGGTGCCTGTGGTTCGGAGCATGGCTCTTTACCATCGGATTTCTACACTTGACCTTTTGGAAAGGTTTCCTCGCGATTCTGTTGTGGCCGTATTTTCTTGGCGCGCACTTCAGCTCACTGCTGCGCTAATCATTCAGCTATTTTGTGGAATCGCGACGCCAGTCGTGCAGCGCTTGAGTATTCGCGGGGAAAACGTGTGCGCCCACATCGAACCTGAGGAAGTTGGTTCCGGGCCACACGCACGCGCGGCGGTATTCACCAGATTCCGGGCAGGAGCCTGTATCGTGTGCTGATCGCATACTCCGCATATCCTGGAAGCTCGTTCCGTAGGGTGCGGTCTTCCAGAGCGGTGCGCACCACAAACAGGCAAATCGTCGCCGCCACAGGCAGGTACGACCAGAGCGATCCCAAGAGAAGAGGCACGCCCAGACTCTGCAAGATCACCCCTGCGTACAAGGGGTGGCGAACCACGGCATACGGTCCGGACTTGACGACCTGGTGGCCCCGCTCTTCCTGAATGCGGACGGTCTTTTCAAGATGCGGATTGACGATCATGGTCCATGGGACGAGCAGGCATCCCATGAGGTAGAGCGGCAGGCCGGCAAAGACTGCCCTTAACCCGACATGCGACCAGCCGAAGCGGCCCGCATCGAGACCGGCCACCAACGGAAACAGGAAAAATGTCAGCACTATAAAAGGAATGATAACCTTGTCGAATGTCTTCGTATTGGCGTGGCGTTTGGCGCGCTCCTGGAGAATCCCCGGACTCTTTATGCTGACGACGATCTCACCAATCACAAGGGTGCCAACGTACAGCGCAACGTAGACCCACGCCCGTATCCAATTCACGCGACCGGCAGCAACAAACAAAATCACGCTCCACAGGCACACGCCTGCCAAAGCCCTCAACAATCGATCCATCAAAAGCGGGTTCATGGGCTGCTGCAGCGTTCCTGAAGTGGTGGGCGGCACAGCCTTTGGCGTTAATTCGAGGCTCACATCGGCAGGATAGCACTATAGAAATGGACCGGGGAGTGATAGAAGGGCACACACTCTTTGGCTTGCGATCTGCCTACACCGCTGAGGATTGTCCTACTAAGAACAATCTAAATGCACGGGAAGGTGTGTCGCACCTACGGCGCTTGGGAATTGGGAGTACGAGGACCCAGCGCTTACGCGCTGGGCTAACTTCTGGCGCGCCGCCGGCGCTGGAGACGACGTGCAGTCAGTAGCGCGGCTACAGTTGCAGGCCGCCTCAGGAGGCGGCGGCCAGGGCTTCACCAGAGAGATTAGTGGACTGTGATGGTGGTGGAGGCGAAAGTTTGAGCGAAAGCGTTGGTGGCGTAGAGGGTTTAGGTGGTGGTGGCGTCAGAAGGGGATGTCTTCGTCGGAGATTTCAGGGCCGGGGCCGCCGCCGATGGGTTCCTCAGCGGGGCCGGCATGATCGAAGTCTTCGGCGCGTGCGGCGCCAGCGGGGGCAGTTGCACCGGCGCCTGCGGCCATGCCGTCGGAGCGGCCGCCGAGCATGCGGAAATTAGTGGCAACAATCTCAAAGCTGGTGCGCTTCTGGCCTTCTTTATCCTGCCAGTCGCGGGATTGAATACGGCCTTCGATGAAGACGAGCGAGCCCTTCTTCAGGTATTGCTGCGCAATTTCGGCTTGTTTCCCCCAGACGACAATCTTGTGCCATTCGGTGCGCTTCTGGCGCTCGCCGTTGCGGTCCTTGTAGGATTCGTCGGTGGCGAGGGAGAAATTGGCGACAGCCTGGCCGCCGGAGGTGAAGCGGGTTTCGGGATCGCGGCCGAGACGGCCAACGAGGATGACTTTATTGACGGACATTGGAATTTCTCCTAATCATAGAAATGGCGGAGGAGGGGATCCTTCGCCGCGTTGCTCCTCAGAACGACGATCCTTGTCGGATCGTCGCTTTATTTACCGACATGTGATGCCCCCTGAAAAGGGAAAGATAACACGGCGGAGAAGAAAAGCGAAATAAGAGAGCGATTGTACAAGCGCTGTAGAAAAAGCAGCGGAGAAAACCTTTACCACAGAGGGCACAGAGGTCACGGAGAATCTTCAGATGAGGATTTGATGACGCGTTAGAGGGCGGTAATCTGTACCGCCGGGGACGCGAGAACTAAAAGGGGAGGAGGGGGCGAAAGGTTATGGAGATACGGGCGGCGCGGATGGATGAGAAGGATCTGGAGACGATAGTGCATCACCGGCGCGCGATGTTTTTTGACATGGGGCGTCGAGACGAGCGCGCATTGGATGAGATGAGCGAGAAATTCCGGCCGTGGCTGCGGCGAAAGATGGAGGCGGGCGAATACCTGGCGTGGTTTGCGATCGCGCCGGATGGGACAGTGGCAGCGGGAGCGGGGTTGTGGCTGATGGATTGGCCGCCGCTTATGACTGCCGGAGGCAAGTGGCGAGGGAATATTCTGAATGTATACACCGAAGCGGCATACCGGAGGCAGGGACTGGCGCGGCAGTTGATGCTGGTGGCCATGGATTGGTGTGAGCGAGAAGGAGTGGAGGGGGTGATTCTACACGCTAGTCCGGAGGGGCGCGCGTTGTATGAGAGCCTAGGATTTGAGGCGACGAACGAAATGAGATTGAAAAAGGCGGGGAGATAGAAGACGCAAGAGTTCACCACAGAGCACCCGGAGAGCACTGAGGAAGAGAAGAAGATGCTTGGCGTGTCATCGTAAGAGCCCACCCTTCGCAAAAAGCGCGAAGGATGGGGCACCCTCAAGCACTTGAGAAAGCGGCGTAGCCAGGGAATTCAACGATGTCGGGGGACTAGCGAGTGGCGGAGACGGCTAGGCCGAGTTCCTTGAGTTTGGCGCGGGCGCGGCGCTCCTCTTCGGTGCCGGGATAGCGCTTGACGACTTCACGGAGTTCCCTGACGCCGGGATTTTTTTGGCCGAGTTCAATCAGCGCCATGCCCTTTTTCAGGCGGGCGGGAGCGAGCTTGAAGCTCTTGGGATAGTTGCCGAGAACCTTGTCGTATTCGGTTACGGCCTGCTCATACTGCTTTTGGGAGTAGGCGATTTCGCCGAGATAGAACTGGGCGTTGGAGGCGAGATCGGTCTCGCCGTAATACTTGAGGTAGTCCGCGAATTCGGAGCGGGCGAGATCGTATTTGCCGCTGGTGATGTCGCGGAGGCCGTTGGAATAGAGCGTATCGGCGGAGGGTGAGGCACCGCCTGGAGCGGCGGCGTCGGACCGCGGAGGAACGGCAGCGCCGCTGGGTGCGGAGGCGCCAGCGCCAGTGGGCGCCGGGGCGCCAACGGGAGTGCCGCCGGCGAGCCGCGCGTCAATGTTCTGGACGGAGTTCTGGAGATCGACGAGCTGCTGATTGAGCTTGCCGATGCGCGATTTAATTTCCTCGAGATTGTCGGAGAGACCCTGGACCTGGGTGGACATGGTGTCCAAGCGCGTGCCGGAATTAGCCTGAACGTCCTGAACGGATTTTTGCAGGCCGCTCATGGTGGTATTGAGCTTGTTGACCGTGTCCGAAGATTGTTCGATGAGAGTGCGCTGGACGGTGTGGTCCTGGGTCATCTGGGTCTGCATGTCTTTTTGACCTTGCAGGATTGAAGTGACATCGCGCTGCAGCTCGATGATCTCGCGCGCGACGGCCAGGACGGGGCGGGGCCCGACGAGGCTGCCGGCGACGGCGCTGGCAAAAATGGCGCCGGAGAAAAGAAGAATGTTACGCGTCCGCATGGTTGTGTTCCTCCACGGTTACGGGCCAAGCAAATTAAAACGATGATGGCGTGACAACCTTCCAATGTAACGGGAGATTGGAATGGGGGCAAGTGGGGGTGAGGGAAAAGAGATATCAGCGACCAGATATCAGCGATCAGGAAGCGGATCCGAGAAGGGCCGGGGAGCGCGATTTGCGGGGAAGAAAGATTGCGCAGAGGGCACCGAGGTCGCAGAGAAGATAGGCCCACCCTTCGCTTGGGGAGCGCAGGGTGGGCGAGGTTGCGAGCAGAGTTGTTGAGGCCGCGGCTTACTTGGTCTGAATGAAGTGGCCGCGGCGGTTCTGCTGCCAACAGGTCTCGTCAGATGTCATACAGAAGGGCTTTTCCTTGCCATAGCTGACCGTGGTGAGGCGGTCGGCAGGAATGCCGAGGCCGACGAGATACTGCTTGACGGCGCTGGCGCGGCGATCGCCGAGAGCCAGGTTGTATTCGGTGGAGCCGCGTTCGTCGCAATGGCCTTCGATTGTGACGCGGAGTTGCGGGTAGTTGCGGAAGAAGTCGGCGGTTTTGCCGAGGGCCTCGCGAGCGTCAGCGCGAATGTCCGCCTTGTCGTAGTCGAAGTAGGCATCGCGAACTTCCTTGAGGAAGAGCTCATCCATGCTCGGCTTGGGAGCTTCGACGACGGGCGGAGGGGGCGGAGGAGTGACGGAAATGCGTACGCTGGCGTCGGCGCTGCCGCCGGCACCGGTGGCGGTGATGGTGTAGGTAGTGGAATCGGCGGGCGTGACCGTGGTGGAGCCTTGCGCCGTGACGGCGCCAACTTCAGGGGCGATGGAGACATTCTGTGCGTCGGTGGTGGTCCAAGTCAGACGCACAGATTCGCCCTTTTGGATGGAGGTGCGATCGGCGCTGATGGAGGCCGCGGGCTTTACGGCTACTGGAGCTGGGGGCGGCGGCGGAGGCGGCGGAGCAATCGGCTTCTTGCAGGCGGCAATGAAAAGTGCGACGGAGCAAGCTGAGATGAGCAAAGCGCGATAGAGCGGGCGGTGCTGCTGAGTCATGCGAGTCCTCCTGGACTGTAAGATATCCCGTGTTCGACCCACCGGCAAGAATAGTAACACTGGCGGGCTGGGTTCGGGGAATATGTCGTAATACGATATATTGTAGCGCGATTTGGGTGAAGAGAGTAGCGCGATATGGGGGGACAGCTGTAAGCGATCAGCTTCATTTGGTGGACCAGTTGGGTGATTCGTTGTGGCCGGTGAAGGTGAGTTCGTGGGGCTGAGAGCCGTCGGCGAGCATGGTCCAGATCTGCCGGGAGCCGCTGCGGGTGGACTCGAAGACGATGTGGCGGCCGTCGGGCGCCCAACAGGGGCGTTCATTGCGCGCGGCGTCGCGGGTGAGTTCGATGATGCGGCGCGAGGCGACATCCATGACGTAGATGTCGTAGTTGCCGCTGGGGCGGCGCCAGGAGAAGGCCAGAAGCTGGCCATTGGGCGACCATGAGGGATCGATAACGTAACCCATGTCGGGGAGATCGAGTTTTTGCGTGTCGGTGCCGTCGGCATTCATAAGATAGAGCTGCGGCAAACCGCCGCGATCGCTGATGAAGGCGACGGTTTGTGCGGTCTTGGGATTCCATGCGGGCGAGGTATCGGCGCCGTTGGAGGCGTAGGTGAGGCGCTTGGGACGATTGCCACTGGCATCGGAGACGTAGAGAGCCGGGCTGCCCTGCATGGAGGAGGAGAACATGACCTGGGAGCCGTCGGGGGACCAGGTGGGCGAACTGTTGGTGCCGCGATAGCGGGCGAAAGAGACGACGCGGCCGGTATCGAGCGAGTACATGCAGATTTGCGCGCTGACGGCGCTATTGGCGGAAGCGAAGCAGGTGAACGCGATGCGGGAGGCATCGGGAGACCAGCGCGGCGTGAGGGAGATGGATTTCAGGGAGGTGAGAGCACGCTGATTGGTGCCGTCATAATCCATCACCCAGAGTTCCTTGTGGCCGGTGCGAGCACTGATAAAGGCGATCTGCGTGGAGGCGATGCTGGCCAGGCCGCCGGAAAGCTTATTGATGATTTCGTCGGCGAACTGGTGGGCGAATTTGCGGACTTGCGCATCCGTGGGAGCGCCACGATAGATTTTGCCGACGACCGCTTCCGTGGAAGTGCTGCGAACATCGTAGAGCCAGGCGGAGATAACGATCTCGGCGCTGGATTCGGTGAGATTGCCGAAGGCGACGAAGTTGGCGTTGAGCGGGGGTTCGGTCCAGGTGAGGAATTGAAGTTCCTGGGGCTGCGAGGGAACTTGCGCGGGATAAAAGCTGGGGGAAACGAGTTCCAGGATGCCAGAGAAGGAGAGGTCGTCGCGGACGACCTGGGTGAAGAGACCGGCGTGGGCGCTGGGGTCGCTGGAACGCGCGGAGAAATCGGTGACGGCGACGCGGGGTTTCTCGACGCCGAGGCCGGTACCGGTGCGGAACCAGTCTTGCGCGAGGATGGGGGAGGAGAGGAAAAGGCCAAGAGCGATTGCAGAGAGAAAGAACAGGACGGTCTTCTTTACGGGCAAGTGGGCCTCCCGGAGTGATGAGGCTGAAAGAAATACTTTAAAACAAATTGGGGCATGCGTGGGGGAAATCGAAAGGATATCAGCGATCAGATATCAGCTATCAGGAGGCGGGGATCAAGAAGCGAAAAGCGAAAAACGAAGGGGACTCAAGACGCGGTGGTTGTGCCGCGACCCTCCGCTGCGCGGCCCGACGAGCCAAAATGCGGCGCGGAAGAAAAGATCGGGCCGCTTCGGCCGGGGTGACAATTCGCCGGGGAACGACAAGAGGGATTCATCGCACAAAACACGTGCCATGGAAAGGCGTGCATCGCCCCGACGAAGTGTACAGGGCGCAAAAGCGGGACTGCGCAGACTCCGCTCGGAATGATGGGGCGCAAGAACTCGAGAGGTTACTTGGTCATGCCGAGGTCGAAATCGAAGATGACGTCCACATAGCGGCCGGAATAATCGGTGGGGAGTGGGGGGAAGCGATCGATGCTGAGCAGGGCGCGCTGGGCGGAGTCGTCCATGGAGCGGTTGCCGCTGGATTCGGAGACGCGGATGTTTTTGATCGAGCCGTCGCGATTGATGGTGAAGGTGACAACGGTCTTGGCCCTGCGGCCCGCGCGTATGGATGGGTCGATGGTGTTCTGCATCCAGTTCTGATTGACGGCGCGCTTCACGGCTTCGATATACCAACCATAACGGCTAGCAAAATCGCCGCCACCTTGGCCCTGGACGGCGACGCCGCCACTAGCGGGGCCGGGGAAATCGGAGTAACCGCTAGGGAGAGTCGTCTGGCCGCCTTTGCCGTAGGGCACGGCATTCTCGGCAGGAGGCGTTTTGCTCTCGAAGACTTTGGAGGCTCTGGACACGGGAAGAGGTTTTTCTTTTTCAAATTTGGGGAGTTTGGTTGCGTCGGTTTTGGGCTCGGGCAGCTTTGGCGGAGGTTCTTCCTTGTTGAGGCCCTTGGTGGGGTCAACGGTGTTGCTTTCCAGAGAAGTGATGCTGGGCTGCGGCATGGGAATGCCGGCGCCGCTGACCAGGCTGACCTTTACGCCGGAATTGTCGCCGCCGCCGATGCCACCCCAGGCGTTGCCCGAGCGCTGAACCCAGACGCCGACGAGCATGAGCGCGGTCAAGGCAATGTGAAACCACGCGGAGTAACCAAGGAAGCGGTTGAAGCTTAGGTCGTCGAGATTGTAGGCAGCGTACGGCATGATCTTAGAACGTATGCTTGACGAGTTCTTGCGTGTTGATCATCAGCGCCTCCGCTCGGAAATGGGCTCGGTGACGATGCTGATGTTGGAGAAGCCGGCGACGCGCAGGGAATCGACGACGGTGGCGAAGCTGCCGAAAGGAACAGTCTCGTCGCAGCGGAGGAAGATAGCGTCCTGAGGATGCTTGAGCTGTTTGCGAATTCTGTCGGGTAGCTGGTGGATGTTGACGGGATCGTTGCCCAGGTAGATGCGCTGGGATTTGTCAATGGTGACCACGAGGCGCTGCTCGAGGATTTCCTTGACGGTGTGAGTTTTCGGGAGGTCCACTTCGATGCCGGATTGAAGGATGGGTGCGGTGATCATGAAGATGATCAGAAGAACGAGGACGACGTCGATGAACGGCACCATGTTGATGTCGGAGAGAGAGGTCTGAGTGGCTTTGGCGAGTTGCGGCATGGGTGGTGGCTCTCAGGGATGTTGCTGGGGCGATGCGATATCAGATATCAGCGACCAGCGATCAGGAAGCGAAGTGCGAAAAGCGACACTCGAAAAACGAAATTCGAGAAGCGAATTCAGCGCCAAGACGAAGTGATTGTGCCGCGATCCCTCCACTGCGCGGCCCGACGCGCCAAAAACCGGCGCGAGGGAAAAAATCGGGCCGCTCCGGTCGGGATGACAGTTGTTGGGGTGAGTGAGGCGCATATCAGGTGAAGGTCTTTTCGATTTGGGCGGCGAATTCGAGGGCGAAGGTGTCCAGACGCTGCGCCAGATCGCGAATGTGTTGGAGGAAATAGTTATAGGCGATGAGGGCAGGGATAGCGGCAAAGAGGCCGGCTGCCGTGGTGACAAGGGCTTCGGCGATGCCGGGAGCGACGGCGCGGAGGCTGGCTCCGCCGGCGGTGCCGAGGCCGGAAAAGGCGTCAATGATGCCCCAGACGGTGCCGAAGAGGCCGATGAAAGGAGTGACACCTGCGGTGGTGGCGAGCCAGGTCATTCCTTTTTCGACGCGGCGAACTTCTTCGGCCGCGGCGAGTTGCATGGCAACAGTCACAGCCTGGAGGCTCTTCAGTTTTTGCGGCAAGGGATTGCCAGAGCCGGAGACTTGCGATTGGAGTTCGCGGTAGCCGGCGGCGTACACGTTAGAAAAAGGCGAGCCCGCGGAGACGAGGCCTTGCGGATTGGCGACGCCTTTGGTGGCGCGGAAGAGCCTGAGGAATTGGTCGCTCTGGCGGCGGATGCGACCGAAGATGCCGAGCTTCTGGAAAATGAGCGCCCAGGAGATCAGAGAGAAAAAGAGAAGCAGCAGGAGGACGAAACGAGCGACCCAGCCGGTTTGCGCAAGAACGTCGAAGATGTTGCCGATGAAGATGGCGGAGAACAGAAAAATGGCGTCAGCCCCTCAGGAAAGCGAAATTTTTACCGACAAAGCCAACGTAACACACGGGTGGAACATGGTCAAAAGAATATAGATGCGGGGAGTGTCGGAAGAGTTCGCCGGTGGTGAGCGGGAAAGAGGGTCAGTTGGTCTGGAGTTTGGTGAGGTCTCTCCAGGAGATAAGGATGAAGCCCTGATCTTTGAGAAATTTCTGGAATTCGGCGCTTTGGACCAGGTCGAGATCGTTCTGACGCCATTCGGCGCCCCAATCGGGATGATCGAAAGTGGCTCCTTGAATCTCCGCGTCGTTGTGGGCGAGGTGGACGATCAACTGATAGGTGCCGGGAGGAAGAGGCTGGAGCATTTTCTTGTAGGCGTCAAGCCACTGCGATTGGGGGACGCCGGGCATAATTTCCAGGAGTCCATCGAGGACGATGGCATTCGGAGGGAGGCGGAGCTTAGAGAGATCCGTGTCGTGGGCGTTATCTTTGCGGGCGAGGAGCACGGGGAGTTTGTAGGCCTGGCCGGTGGCGAGATAAACCCCGGTAAGGTCGCCGGTGCTGACGATCGTGCCCATGTGGGTGTCCAGATGAGAGATGTGGATGCTGGCGGCAATGGCTTTATCCACCTGAGCGTGAGTTTCCGTGGTCACATCGGGCATCTTGGCGTAGGCGACAACGTATTCGCTGGTCAGCGAGAGGTAGCCATCGGCATCAAGGAGGCTGGAACCTGGGGGTTGAGGAGAAACTGGAGGCCAACGGTAACTGGTCCAATCAGCGTTGAGGGCAAGATGGATGCCGAGATCGGCGTCGGGATGAGTCTTGGCCCACTGCGCGACTTCGGGGAACCAGGGGCAAGGAACAAGGATGCTGGCGGAAGTGATCCAGTGTTTTTCGAACGACTCGAAAATGGCCGTGTTGACGGTGTGCATCATACCGAGATCGTCGGCGTGAATGATGAGGAGACGCGCACTGGCGGGGTAGCCGAGGCGCTCGGCGAGAGATTTTGTGGGGGGAGGAGCGGGTTGTTGAGCGAAAACGGAGGGGAGTTGAAAGAGAAGAAGGAAAAGGCCGAGGAAGAAGAGCAATCGCGCGGAAGATTTCATGGGTTCCTCAAAGGAGAATTAGAGCGAAGGAGAAATATAGGACGAAACTGGAGGGGCAGCAAGGAGGGAGGTCACGAGGACGGGGAAGATCCAGAGGGGGCGGCGATACTTAGAAGATTTGAACGTCCAAGGATTTGGGCGCTGGACCAAGCGGGAAAGCGGGAGCAAGCTCCCGCACTCCAAAATGGGCGTGTGGTAGACTGCCAAGATATGGGGAATTCGTTTGACATTAGCCTGGAGAGGCTGGCGGGGTTTGGCCTTGGAGGGGGAAGTGCGCCCGCCCCGCAACCCCATCCGGGGCGCATACATCGCGCTTCGGAGAGCGGCCGCTTCAAGGGCTTCGGAGAAACCCAAGACCCACCCTCACAAAACGAGGAAGGGGCACCCACAGAAAACCCAAGAGAAAAGCCGCAGGGCTCGAGGACGCGCTCTGAGCTACATGGCTACGCCGGGGAGAAGGCGCTGGAGGGGACGTTTTTTCTGGAGACGTTTGGGTGCCAGATGAATGACCACGACTCCGAGAAAGTGGCGGGCGTGCTGCTGGCGCGGGGGTATAAGCAGGTGGAATCGCCGGACACTGCGGCGGTGATTCTGTACAACACTTGCTCGATACGGGAGAAGGCGGCGCAGAAGATTTTTTCGCGATTGGGCGAGTACCGGTTTACGAAGAGGGAAGGGCAAGTGATTGGCGTGCTGGGATGCCTGGCACAGCAGGAAGGCGAGGAGATTTTTGAGCGCGCGCCGTGGGTCAGCCTGGTGTGCGGGTCGGCAAGCTACCGGAAATTGCCGGAACTGATCGCGCAACTAGAGGCGGGAAACGAGCGCATCACCGGTCTCGACACGGATACGGACGAGACGTTTGAGACAGAGATGACGCGGCGGGACAATCCGTGGCGGTCGTACGTGACGATTATCGAGGGTTGCGACAAGGCGTGTTCATACTGTGTGGTGCCGTTTACGCGCGGGCCGGAACGCAGCCGGGCGAGCGCGTCGGTGCTGGGAGAGGTGCGGCAACTGGCGGATTTGGGGTACACGGAAGTGCAGTTGCTGGGGCAGACGGTAAATTCGTACGCGGACCCGAGCGGGCGGCGGATGCGTTTTTCGGAATTGCTGGCGGCAGTGGCGGAAGTGCCCGGGATACGGCGTGTCCGGTTTATGACATCGCACCCGCGGGATTTTGGGAAAGATATCGTGGAGGCCATTGAGGCGGTGCCGCCGATTTGCGATCACGTGCACTTGCCGGTGCAGAGCGGGTCCACGGCGGTGCTGCGGGCGATGGCGCGGACGTACACGCGGGAGGAGTACCTGGAAAGGATTGCGATGTTGCGCGGGGCGAAGCGGCACATCAGTATTACCACGGATTTGATCGTGGGATTTCCAGGGGAGACGGAGAAGGATTTTGACGATACGCTCAGCCTGATGGATGCGGTGCAGTTTGACGGGGCGTTTTCGTTCAAGTACTCGCCGCGGCCGAATACGCCGTCGCTGGAGATGGAGGACACGATTCCGGAAGAAGAGAAGTCGCGGCGATTGGGAATTTTGCAAGCGCGGCAGCGGGATATTCAAATCGCGAAGAACGCGCGGCTGGTGGGGCGCGTGTTTGAGGTGCTTGTAGAGGGAAAATCGCGGCGGGAGAATCAGTGGATGGGGCATACTTCGTGCAATCGGGTGCTGAATTTCACTTCACCGGAGAAGGAACTTCTGGGACACTACGTGCAGGTTCGCGTGACCAGCGCGGGGCCGAATAGTTTGGTGGGAGAGGCGGTTGGCGGGGAAGTGGATAGATAGAAATAAAGAGAAAAGCTCACCACAGAGGGAACAGAGGGGCCGCAGAGGACGCAGAGAAGAGTGAAAGAGTAGAAGCGGTTGAGTCTGATCGGCGGGGACAAGGGAGGGCGCGATGGAAGTGGAAATGAAAATACGCGGCCTGATGATGGATCCGGTGACGCAGATGCCGATTGTGGTGCTGAAGGATGTGCAAGGGCAGGCGATCCTGCCCATCTGGGTGGGGGCGTACGAAGCGAACGCCATTGCGCTGGAAATTGAGAAAGTGCAGACGCCGCGGCCGATGACTCACGACCTGCTGAAGAACGTATTCCTGGGGCTGGACGTGCGGGTGCAGAAAATCGTGGTGAACGACTTGCGGGACGACACGTTTTTCGCGCTAATCTGGGTGGAGCGGGAAGGCGAATTAATGAGCATCGATTCGCGGCCCAGCGATGCGCTGGCGCTGGCGTTGCGCATGGATTGCCCGATCTTCGTGGACGAGCAGGTGCTGAAGAGTTCGAAGGTGTCCACGGCGCTGGCGGAGCGGAATACAAATGAGCAGTTGCGGAATTGGCTGGAGGGGTTGAGCGACGAGGATTTGGGAAGATACAAGATGTGAGTCGGAAGAAAGCGAGAGTTGGTGGCGGCATGGCTTCGGCTGTGCCGCTTTTGTTTTGGGGGAGGAGTGAAAGACTTACGCTGAGTCCACGGAGAGCGCAGAGTTCGCAGGGAAGAGAGAAGAGGGATAGAGGTTTCTGGTCGTAAGAACCCACCGTTCATCCCGATAAAGCATCGGGATGGCGCAGAGGTCGCACAAGACGCGAAGGGTGGCGCACCCTCAAGCATTTGGGATTGACCGCGTAGCCCACGAGAAACCCAAGAGCGGCCCGCCTCGGAAGGACGGGCCCTACAAGGACTTAGCGATCAAATGCCGGATGCGGCGGCGCCAGAAGATTAGGAGGAGGATGCCGATCACGATTAGGGAGAGGCTGAGGCCGACCCAGAGGCCCAGGGCTCCCCAATGGCGGCGGAAGCAGAGCCAAGCGCCAAGCGGCAGGCCCATCAGCCAGTAAGCGGAGAAGTGGCAGAGCATGGGCGTACGGGTGTCGCCAGAGCCGCGCAGGGCGCCGGTGGCCACGGTTTGGACGCCATCGAATAGTTGGAAGGCGGCGCCGGCGGCGAGGAGAATGACGGCGTTGCGGATGACGGTGGGGTCGTGCGTGTAGATGCGGGCGACGAGACACGGGAAGACGAGGAGCGCGACGCTCATGCAGGACATGAAGGAAGCGCCGAGGAGAATGGCGGTATTGCCAGCGTCGCGAGCGCCCAGCGGATCGCGGCGGCCGATGGCCTGGCCGACGCGAACGGCAGCAGCGGAGGAGATGCCGAGAGGCACCATGTAGGTGAAAGACACGGTGTTGAGAGCGATCTGGTGGCCAGCTAAAGGGGCCGCTCCCAGGCGCGCGATGAGTGAGGCGACGAGAGCAAAGATGCTGACCTCAGCCGTGAGCTGCAACGCCGCAGGCAGGCCGAGGGAAATGAGGCGACCAATGCGCTGGATATCGATCTCGACGGGAGTTTTGAGGAGATCGGTGCGGTGGCGATGGTCGTACCAGAGGAGATAGCCGACCAAAACGAGAGCGAGGTAGGTGCGGGAGACGGCCGTGGCCCAGCCGGAGCCGGTGACGCCAAAGGCAGGGAAACCGAACTTGCCGAAGATGAAGATGTAATTGCCGACGAGGTTGATCAGGTTGGCTGTGACGAGAGCGAAGGCAATGGGGCGAACCATGTTCATTCCCTGCATGGTTCGGCGGACAGCAAAATAGAGCAGCAGGGGGAGGAGGCCGACAGCAAGAGTGCGCATGTACGGGAGGGCGAGGACCGCAACCTTGGGGTCAACGCCCATGCGCCCAAAATAGAGCGGGATGTACCAGACGGGGATGGTGAGGATGGGTGTGAACGCAAAGCTGAGGTAGATGCCGTTGATGAGGGAGCGATGGCAGTCCTCGCGGTGGCCCGCGCCGAAGGCCTGGGAGACCAGGGTGTCGAGGCCGATGAGAAGACCTTCGCCGAAAAAGGCGAAGACGATGAAGATGCTGGAGCTGATGCTGACGGCGCCGATGGACTCGGCGCTATTTGGGAGGCGGCCGACCATCATGGTGTCCACGATCACCATGCTCATCCAGCCAAGTTCGGCGAGGACGAGCGGGAGGGCGAGGCGGAGCGTGGGAGGGAGTTCGCGGCGGAGTGGAGGAAGCGAGAGCATCGGTGAATAGGAAAGTTTATGCTGGGCGCGGGTTGGGGACAATGAAAACCGGGGCCAAGACAGGGCGTTGCACAGAGGTCGCAGAGAAAAGAAACGCGGCAACGAGAGGAGGTTACTGGTGAGGGGGACTAGGAAGTAAGTTCCATTGACGGACGAGATGGGGGGAATTAGCGTGGGAAAAGAGGCAGGACTTGTGTGCACTGGAGTGGATGCACGGGGAAGGTCTGCGGCGTTTAGTGAATTTGGTGGGACTGCTTCACGGAGGCTTGATCGTGGGATTGGCAAACGACGTCAGCTATGCAACGAGAATGCGGCATATACGCGCGGGCGTCCGTCTGAATTCGCGCATAAACTTGAGGGTGGAGTGGAAGGAACACAGGCAGACACTTAGCGCGGATGGGTACACGGTGGATATTAGCCCGAAGGGCTGCCTAGCGATTGTGGCCCAAGGGTTTCCGCTGGGGCAGAAGATTGTGGTGACGAACGTATTGAACGGGAAAGCGGCGGAGGCCACGCTGATCTGGCGGGGGCACGAGGGGCGGCAAGGCTGGGAGTTGGGATTGGAGTTGGAGAGCCCGGCGGCGGATTTTTGGGGAGTAGAGTTCTAGGGGGCCCGAAGAATCAAGGATTGCACAGAGGTCACGGAGAAGAGGGGAAAAGCAGATCCCTCCACTACGCAACGGCAAAATGCGCCGTTGCTCGGGTGGGGATGACAAAACATCTCCGTGACGGTGGAGACGGCGCGATTGGTGGATGGGGAGTGGAAGGCCTCAGGTCTGAAGACCTGAGCTACAGCGTGGTCCAGCGCGGGCCTGAGCAGCGAGAGGGCGTGCCGAAGAAGTACAATCTAGAAAAGAGGGGCGGGGAGTTTTCCACTGGAGCGGGTAATTTTTCCTTGCACTGGTGCAGGTCTGAAACGTACTCTTTGCGTATGCCACTGGGCCTGTCTGCCGGCATAACCAAAGCAAAAAAAACGAATGTGCCCGTGCCTGCTGTGGAGACCGGTGTGCTCGGAGAAATGTGTTTGAACGGGCGGGAAGACGGCCCTAAGAGGGACCAGAACAAGGGGGAGAGCGCAGCCAGGAAGGGCTGCGCCGGTGCCGGGCGTGCGGAGGCAGAGCGGCGATGACTGCCATTATCACCATTGCGAACCAGAAGGGCGGCGTCGGGAAGACGACCACGGCGATCAATCTGTCCGCGGCCATTGCCGCAAAGGGCAGGCGCACACTGCTGATTGACCTGGATCCCCAGGCAAACTCGACGATCGCGTTTTTCAATTTAGGGGAAGTGACGTCTTCGATGTTCGATGTACTGGGAGATGCCCGAGCGCCACTGGCGTCGGTCGTGAAGCCGTCGAAAGATCCGATGCTTTCGGTGGGGCCGGGGCGGCTGGCGCTGGCAAAATTAGAGACGGCGCTGGCGGGGCAGTTTGACGCGCCATACCGGCTGAAGGATGCGCTGGTGCCGATTGTGAAGGATTACGACTACATTATTCTGGACACACCGCCATCGCTGGGGATTCTGACGGTGAACGCGCTGGTGGCTTCGACGCACCTGATCGTGCCGATCCAGGCGGCGTACTTTGCGATCGAGGGCACGGACGATTTGCTGGAGACCTACGAGCGGATCCGCGCGCGGCCCAATCCGCAGCTGAAGATGCTGGGCGTGGTGATCACGCTCTATGACAAGCGCACGAATATTGCCAAGGATACGCACGGGCAGATCCGCGCGGTGTTTGGCGGTGTGATGTTCAAGACGAAGATCGGGAAGAATGTGCGGCTGGAAGAGAGTCCCGCGTACAAGGAAACGATATTCACATTTGCGCCGAAGTCCCCTGGGGCGCTGGAGTACAAAAAGCTGGCAGCGGAGGTTGTACAACGTGTCGAAGAGACTAGGCTTGCCCGTCACGCTGAAGATGCGGCATGACGCGCACTATGTTGAATCGCTGACGAGTTATAGCGGCGCAACGATCGGCCGGATGCTGCCGGTGGAGCAGATCCGGCCGAATCCGGAACAGCCGCGGAAAGCGCTAGGCGACCTGCGCGAACTTGCGGATTCCATCCGGCAGAAGGGCGTCCTGGAGCCACTGCTGGTGCGGTTCGTGCCGCGGGAAGACTGCTACTACATCATTTCGGGCGAGCGGCGTTACCACGCGGCGCGGGCGGCGGGATTGCGCGAAGTGCCGTGCATCGAGAAGAGCGCCGATGAAGCGGAAACGCTGGAGATATCGCTGATCGAGAATATTCAGCGGAAGGATCTAACACCGTTTGAAGAGGCGGACGGGCTGCAGCGGCTGGCGGAGCAGTTCGATTATTCGCACGAGGAGCTGGCGAAGAAACTGGGTAAGGCGCGGTCGTCGGTGTCGGAGACGCTTTCGCTTCGGAACATTCCGGAATCGCTGAGGAAGAAGTGCGTCGAGAACGGCGTGACCACCAAGTCGTTGTTGCTGCAGATTGCGCGGCAGCCCACCGAGCGGAAGATGCTGGAGCTGTTTGCGCGGATTTTGCAGTCGGGATTGACGCGGGATGAGGCGCGCAAGGTGCGCTCCGACGAGAAGGATGGGCCGCAGAAGCCGCAGCCGTTCATCTTCCAGTACGAGCCGGAGAATGAGGCGTTCCGCTTCCGCCTGCAGTTCAAGAAGAGCCATGTGTCGCGGGATGAGTTGATCCGGACGCTGCGGGAGATCTTGGCGCAATTGGAGGGGACCAGCGAGGCGGATTCCACCGCAGCGTAGGCGCTTCGCGCGTTATCAGATATCAGTTATCAGCGATCAGGAAACGGTTGGGCGGCGCGGCAGCGGCTGCGCCGTTTTTGTTGTTTTTGGAAGAGGACGAGGCGGAAAGAGAGGGCGCTGCGCTCGTTGATTGGAAGAGCCCACCCTTTCTGCAAACGGCGCAGAAAGGATGGGGCACCCTCAAGCACTGGTGGTTGAACGTGTATAATTTGGTTGAATTATGGAGCTGACACAGTTGCAGATGCAGACGCTGGAGCGGTTGTTTGAGGCAGGGTTCCGGCCGATTGCGATTCCACCTTATGAAAGCGCTTTGTGCGTTCACCGAGGCGAGTGCGCGGCGGTGTTGGCGCCGGTGGAGAATGGCGGATTGCGGTTGTTGGCACCCGCGACGTTGATGGTGGACGGAAATTTGAGTGTGCGGCTGAAGCAGGCGGGTAGGGATGTGTTTGTGTGGAAGAAGAAGGAAGTGGCGGCGACGGCGGAGCGGTTGAAGGAGTTGGAAGCGTTTCGCGCGGAACTGGTGGCGATATTGGAGATGGGTGCTAAGCAATGAGAGAAAGTCAACGGTCCAGAGTTCACGTCGGACAGTTTTAGAGCCGAGGGTTGAATTGGGAAGTTTGCATAACCCGACGACGCATTGCACACTCGAATGGTTATGACTACTTACGACATTGTGTGCGTTGGGGCGGGGCCGACGGGGCTGGCTTGCGCTATGGAGGCGAAGCGGGCGGGGATGCGGGCGCTGGTGGTGGATAAGGGGTGCTTGTGCAATTCCATTTACCACTATCCTGTGAACATGGTGTTTTTCACGACGCCGGAATTGCTGGAGATTGGCGATCTGCCGATGGTGTGTGGCGGGGAGAAACCCACGCGCACCGAGGCGCTAAAGTATTACCGCAAGGCGACAGAGCACTACGAGCTTGAATTACGGCTGTTCGAACGCGTGACGCATGTGGATGGGCACGACGGCGCTTTCACCGTGGTGACGCAGACGGAATCCGGCAGGGAAGAACGCTATCACTCAAGAAAAGTAGTGGTGGCGACGGGCTACTACGATTTGCCGAATGAGATGGGCGTGCCGGGGGAGCACCTACCGCATGTGTCGCACTATTACACGGAACCTCACGCGTATTGGCATGAAGATGTGGTCGTGATCGGGGGAAAGGACTCAGCGGTGGAATCGGCGCTGGATTTGTGGAGGAATGGCGCACGCGTGACGCTGCTGGTGAGGGGCGCGGAGCTGGGCAAGTCGATTAAGTATTGGGTGAAGCCGGACATCGAGAACCGCATCAAGGCGGGGCAAATTCAAGCGATCTTTCACGCTCGGGTGAAGGAAATTGTGCGCGATGCAGTGTTGATCGATGACGGAGGGACGACCCGGCCCGTGCCGGCAAAGCAAGTGTTCGCGCTGACGGGGTATCACCCGGATTATGAATTCATCGAGGCGCTGGGAGTGAAGCTGGATGCGGAGAGCCGGCGGCCCGCGCTCGATCCCAACACGCTGGAGAGCAATGTGAAGGGGATTTACCTGGCGGGAGTGGTGGTGGCGGGGCGGCACACGAATGAGATTTTCATAGAAAATGGAAGATTCCATGGGAAGCAGATCGTGGAAGCGCTGAAAAGATAGTTATCAGATATCAGTTATCAGCGATCAGGAAGCGGGGAGAAAATAGGGGCGAGTGGGCGGATACTAAGGGAAGATGACGGTGAGAAAGACGGGGACTTTAACACAGAGATCACAGAGGGGACAGAGAAGAGTTAGGAAAGCGGGCGTTTGCGGGGCTTGGGAGGGGTTTGTTAGACTGAGAGACCTATGGCCTCGTTCCTATGGGAAGTCGGGGAATCGACTGTGGCGCTGGTGAAGGGGTTTGCCGTCACCTTCAAGAACATGCTGCGGAAGACGGTCACGGAGAACTATCCGCACCAGCCGGTGAATTTCCAGCCGCGATACCGCGGGATTCATGTGCTGCAGCGCGATGAAGACGGCCTGGAGAAGTGCGTGGGATGCTTTTTGTGCGCAGCGGCTTGCCCGGCGAATTGCATTTATATTGAAGCGGCGGAGAATACCGACGCGGAACGTATTTCGGCGGGGGAACGCTACGCGAAAGTGTACAACATCGACTATTCACGCTGCATTTTCTGCGGGTATTGCGTCGAGGCGTGCCCCACGGACGCGATTACCCACGGACATGGGTTTGAATTAGCCACGTATGACATTAATTCCCTGGTGTACCGCAAGGAGCAGTTGCTGGAGAAAGTCGGCGGGGAGATGCCCGTAGGGGCTCGATCGTAGAAAGCAGAAATCAGAAATTAGAGAGTAGAAATAAGAACGGTTAGGAGGAAGAGCGCTCCGAGAGATCGGAGCGTTTTTGTTTTTGGGATAGAGAAAGAGGGACTCTAACACCCGGACCAGGTCGGGGCAGGCTCCGGTCACAGAGGGAAGAACACAGAGAAGAAGGGGTCTGATTGGCTGAAATCGAAGAGGGATCCCTCCGCTACGCGGCCCGACGCGCCAAACTACGCCGCGAAAGAAAAAATCGGGCCGCTCCGGTCGGGATGACAGTTGGCAGTGCGGGCGAAGTACGGCGTGAAAAAACAGTTGAACTGCTCTGCTCGAGATGACGGGCGATGCGGGGAGCGGGGATTTGGACGTAGCGGGCGCGAGGAGAAGAGTACTGTACAGTCAGTATAACAGGTTCTATTGAGTCTTATAATATATATACAGGTGCCAGGACGTAATGCAGCGAGGTGAGCGGTGCGGAGCGCTCATACGGGCTTGGCGAAGAGGGAAGCGCAGACACGCGGCAGCGAAGCCGCGCGAGATGAGAAGCGGGCGAGCCTTACGGCATGGTGGAAGCGCGATGGTGTAGATACACCTTCCCTTATGCCGCCGACGATTCCAGCGGCAGCCAAAAACAAACCGGAAAGACACGAAGCCTTGCGGCGCGCGGACCAAACGTCAGGTTCTTGCACGGGCTGCGCGCGGCGGAACGATTCGATCCCCCAAAAAGTTATCGGACGCACGGCGCCCCTTGTTTTCCGGGGGTGCGGGCGCGGAAGCAGTCTCTTCGCCGAGGACGGTGCGCTCGCGCTGATCCATCAACCAGCGGGCCAGCATGGCCGCGGTATTTTCCTCGAGGTACTGATCCAGGAGCGCTCCCAATTCCTTGCGCAGATTCGCCGCATGAGCGAGGCGGGAAAGTTCATAGCTCTGCAGGGTATTGCGGGAAGCGGTGAGCAGGAATTCCCAGGGCGGCTGGGTGTAATGGGGGTTCACGAAAACCTCCCGGACCAGGTGTTGTGGAAAAGACGAGGGGAGAGTACCACTAGGATATATATAGTTACTAGTAATCCTAAGGTTACTAGGCTGTGGAAATCTGTGCAAAGTGTGGAAAACGCTTTGCGTGCCTGCAGCGGCTGTCCGGGCGACTACGAAGACCCCGACCGCACTGCCTGGGAGCCCGATCTCGAAGAGAACGAAGAAGATACGGCGGTTAAAGAAATCCCTGAGGAGAAAGAGCCGGCTGTGCCTGGGGGCGAGGAACAGCGGGAGGAGGAGTGAGTTGCCGGCGCGGTTGACGGATTGATGCGCGGGAATTAGGGGGATTGGACGCGGGGGAGACGGGGGCATGAGGAAGCTGGCGGATTGGCGGGTGCTACAGCCCGTGTTGAAAACGCAGCGCGAGATTTTGCAGGAGGTGCTGCTGTGCGCAGCGCGCTACGACGTGTGGATGACGCTCGAGGAACTGGCGCACAAGACGCGCTATCCGGAGGCGAGCATTTCCGCGCAATTGCGGCACCTGCGCAAGGCGCAGCACGGTGGATTCGAGGTGGAAAAGCGGCGGCGCTTGTGGGCGGAAACGCTGCGGCCAAGCCCGCACGAAAAGGTGTGGGAGTACCAGATGCGGTACGGGCGGTGGGAGGGAATGCGGGACAAAGAAATAACTCATTAGGGTGTGGCGGAAAAGAGTTTCTTCAGGGGCTAAAGCCCATTCATTTTGGTGGTCGACGCCGGGGCTGAAGCCCCGGCCTCCTAAAGAGAAATCATCGTTCAATAGCTTGACGGAGCGGTTAAGCGTTGAAAACAGAGTTGACGGAAGGAGAGGAGGGAGAACGGAGACGACCGGAGGAGACAATGAGCGTGAAGCCGGAGATGGCGTTTGATGTTTGCTGGGAAGTGTATCGCGGCGCCAGGGAAGTGCTGGAAGCGAAGCGGGGGATCACGGCGTTGACCTGGGAGGTGGACGCGAAGTATTCGTGGCGGCCGGATCTCCGGCCGAAGCTGAAAGATTGGGTGGCGGATTTTGCGCTGGCGGGGCAAGCGGCGCTGGAGGGACCGGAGCGGGCGTCGCGCATGGTGCTGTTCCGGCTGTATTACTTGGGGCTAACGCCGTACGAGCGCGCGCGGCATTTTCTGGGATTGAGCGAGCGGAGCTGGGTGAACTGGTCGGAGGAGATCCGGCGGAGGTGCGGAGAGGAGTTGCTGCGGAGAGATTTGTTTCCGCCGAGGAAGTATTTTAACGGGAGCGAGTAATTGTAGTGCGGCGATGCACCAATAGAAGGGCAATTGCATTTATGACATTATTTAAGTAAAGTACTCTTTCCGATGCCATTCGCCAATCCGCTCGAGAGAGCTACTCATTTTGTGCGTCACGGGGCCGAGTTCGGGTGCGCCACGGAGGCTGAGTATGAGGTCCTGGCGGAACAGTTTTTATTTGGCCCCATGGACGCCCGCACGAGACAATGCGTACGTCCCAGTGGGAACGACCGGCTTCGATTCAGAGCAATCGACAGGGATTTTGGGGTGGCTTGCGTGAGCCCGGCTTTTATTCGTACATTCTATAAGGTGAGTTTACTCAAGATACAAAGACGAGGCGGCCCGAACGGGTTCTTTCGATATGAATGTGCGAGAATAGACTTATGAAGTACCAATGTCCAGTCTGCTTCTACGACGGCTTGCCGTATCCCCCGGCTGACTACCATATCTGTCTGTGTTGCGGGACCGAATTTGGGAGTGACGATGCGGATTTTAGCCATGCACAGCTGAGAGAGATGTGGGTTGGCAGCGGCGCCCCTTGGTTCTTTCGCAATCCTCCAGCGGATTGGAATCCATGGACGCAGTTATTGAAAGCCGGAATGCTCGCCGCGATACCCGACTCTCAGACAGGCTTCATTGTTGACGCTGCATTCGCCTCGATGGGTGGAGATGCCGATTATCAGAAGCAAGAGATGCTCATCGCCGAAGAGTTCAGCCGGACGGATTGGGAAGCGCTGGAGATCAGCGAAAGAGAATTGGCTAGGGTCGAGGGTTAAATGATAAGGGGTGACGTGTACTTGGCGTTTCTGGACCCTTCGCAGGGATTAGAACAGGCCGGCACACGTCCCGTTATTGTGGTGAGCAGAGACGCAATCAACAAACTCAGCCCGGTCGTCGTGATAGTCCCTTTGACGAGCAGGGTGAACAAAAACAGGCTTCTTCCGAGCCACGTGGAAATAAAAATGGGCGAGGGAGGTCTAACAGTGGACTCAGTAGCCCTATGCGAACAAGTCCGGGCCATATCTACTACGCGCCTCACAAGGGCGCTGGGTCATTTGTCTACAGTTACCATCTCCCAATTAAATGGCGCACTCAAAATAGCCTTGGACCTACCGTAGTTCTTCCCTCGGAATTCAAATTGCGCTGATGATTTCGTTTTGCTCAGCGGGAGCACATCAAGCACCAAGATACTGTTACAGGTGAAGGGGATCCCCTTGGCGGAGGAGTTTGGCGGATTCGGAGGAGGGGACGCGGGTGTTGGTGGCGAAGCGATAGAAATGGTCGAAGCGGGGGCGGGGGGACCACGAGGGTAGGGTGGCTTCGCGAAGTTGAGTGAAGCGTTTTTGGAAGCCTTCGATGGGGATGCCGGTGAAGGGATCGCGCGGGGGAACGGGGCAGCGCGCACAGGGATTGCTGCCCTCGAAATGAACTTCGCCGATTTGGAATCGCACGACGCTGCGCTCGTCTTCACCAAAGAGCTGGTCTTCCCAGAAGGCGGGCACGCCATCGATTTCGAGCGTGGTGCGGAAGCGGAGACGGACTTCGTCCAGGGTGAGCCCGGGGAACCATTCGCAGACGGCTTGGAGCGAAGCCGTGGAGACGATGGTGGGGCCGTTGGCGATGGTGTCGTCGGGAAAACCGCCGGGGGAGTAGCGGACGAGGATCTGCTGCTCGAAGAACACGCTGAACCATTCGGCGGCGTCTTCATGGCCATCGGGAAACGGGAATGTGTGCGCGGGAATGCTGCGGCGATCGCCGGGAACGGAGAGCGTGACACTGCGCAGATCGGAAGAGAAGGCGGCGCGGATCAAGTGAATGGCAGGAGTGCGCTTGCCATTGACCCAGCGGCCATCCACGGAATAGAGCGCCCAGGCGCGGTCGAGCGCGAGGCCGCCGGAAGGACCGACGCGCGCCTCGCTGACGATGACGGGGTCGAGCGATTTGATGGGATGGAGGCGCAGATTCGCGAGGCGCGGAGTCTGGTTTGTGGGGGCACGAAAAGAGTTTAGCAGAGGTTGACGGCGGACCTCACCTCAACGGACTCGGAGTGAAATAAATGTTTACACCTTGCCGAGATGGGGTCGAGCGGTGCTCGACCCCTACAACGGCAGGAAAGACCGAGGAGCGCACGCCGAGTTTGAAGGGCTGAGCTACAGCATACGTGGACGGGTAGTGGGCGGGGAGTCGTAGATTGGTGGCACGCTTGCAACCGTAAAAGCGGGGACAAGCCGCCGCACTCCAAATTAGCTGCCGGCGACGGCGACCATGTGGCGTTGCGTGCGAATTGTGCAGGAGGCAGCGGCGAGTTCCTTGTTTCGGGCTTCGACGGCTTGCGCGAAATTGAGGAGCGGCGAGGTGTTGATGGAGGCGACGGCACCGCCATGGGCGAAAGCAACGGAAATTTCCGCAGGAGTAACGTGGTCCGGAAATTCGGCGATGGCGAGGAGGTCGAAGCGTCCGGTGGTGAAAAATGTGGCTTGGATGGAGCCGCCGAGCTTCTCCAAGGGGGCATGAACCACGGCGAAACGGTCCTGCGGGGTGTGAGCTAGACGGCTCCAGGCTTGATTGGTGAAACTAATCTGGAGGCAGTACTGGGACATCGTGGTCTCGATTCTGGAGGGGGCAAGAAGTCTGGGAAGATAACCCTGCGCCGCTGTGACGAGCGTGTCAAGCGAGAAGAACAGATGTAAGAAAGAATTTATATTAATGATTGAGTTTGGGAAAGAAAATTCCCTGCTAAGGCGAATCGCGGCAGGTGCGCTTCCTGGCCGGAGAAAAAGAATAACGATATTGCATGGTGCTGACGAAAATTTGTGCGGGGCAAAGCGCCGGCATATGGTCACCGATCCGGTAACGACCGCGGAAAGGCCGGCGGATGTTCCGTAGGGGGCCGTGCGGGGCACGGGTTGGCTGGGATCAGCGGCCGGCGAAAGTGCTAGCGGCAGATTCCGAGGTGATGGATTTGTAGCCGCTGGTGCCGGCTTTGCGCAGGGCTTCGAGGGCTTGCGAACCGGTGAGTAGCGCCGTGGTATTGATTTTGGAGACGGCGCCGCCACCCGCGAAGGCCATGGAGATGGCTGCGGCGGAGATGGTGTCTGGCATTTCAGTAATGGCCAGGACATCAAAGTCTCCGAATGCGAAGAAGGACGCGTGGACCTTGCCGCCAAGCTTTTCGATGGGGGCGCGGACAGCTTCCAGGCGGTCCTGCGGGTTTTGCATCAGACGGGCCCAGGCTTCCTTGGTATAGCTGACTTGATGACAAAAATAAGGCATGGTGGTCTCCTTTGTTGGGCGGGGGCTTGGGAAGGTTCGAGGACTATGCACTTGGGGAGTGGGGGAGTCAAGGTAGAAAGTGGATGAGCAGGGCGCTGAGCCGAAGAGAACCTTACGCAGAGTGCACCCCGACCAGGCCCCCGAGATGCTCGGGGCGGGGCGGGGTATACGCCGGAGGCGCGGAGTGCGCAAAGAAGAAAAAGCGGGCGCCGGAGAGTGTACTGCGACTAAGGTGCTGAGGAATTTCGACTTGTCGGCGGGGCAGGCAGTCGTAAAAGCGGCGGGAAGCCGCCGCACTCCAAAACGGGCTCGAGGTACAAAATATTTTTAGAGGTAATGAAGATTTCTCTTGACAAGTTAGTGAAATATGATAAACTATGCAGCGTAGAGAAGTGTAACTGGCCCCGGACGAGTTCCGGGGCTTTTTGTTTTTGAGGAGAGCTTCTTAGCGGATTGCGGCCGGGGGAAGTCACAAGGCCAACAGAGGGAAGCGAAAAGGAGATTTCAGAGATGCCAACGTATTCAAATACAGTGCCGCCAATCGCGATCGCCGCCGGCGATTCGTATGCGGTCATCAATAATGAGAACCCCCAGCCGGCCCTGCCGTACAAGAGCGCGCAAGTGGCGCTGGCCACCGGGTTGCGCGTGACGGCGCAAAGGGTTTCGGCGGAAGTGACATTTGCGGCTGCGCCCGGGGCGTTCAGTTTCCAATTGCAGACGGCGGACAGCGACGTGGATGCCAGCTATTCGCCCGAGGGATCGGCGGTGACGGCACTTACGGGAACAAACGTGGCGCGCATTGAGTTGAACAATGTGGTGGCGAAGTTTGTCCGCCTGTACTTCAGCAGCTTGACCAACAACGTGGCAGTAACAGCGAAAATCTCCTGCTAAGCAGGAAGGTTATCAGCGATCAGATATCAGCGATCAGGAAGCAACAAAGAGATATCGCCGCGACCGGGTCTGGGTAAACACTGACGAAGGGCACCCTAAAGAGCGAAGACCTGGAGGATAGGAAACATTCCGGCAGGCGAGGGTGTTGTTCACGGAGCGGGCGTGGCAGATTGACCTCCGCGGCAGTGGAAACCCATGAAAAAGTGCAAGGCACTTTATCCGATCGCGGGGTCGCGAACGGCTTGGGTTCCGTGTGTGCGGAAAGCGGAGAGGGGATCAGAGTTCTGCCGGCGGCACGGAGACGCGATCTTCGGAGCGATGCTTGGGGCGGTAATTCACGAGCCTGAATCGAACGATGAGACGGCCTTGGAAAAAGACGAGATGAGGCGCGACGAGCGGCGCGTGCTGCGGAGGAAGTGAGTGGGGCCGCCAGTTCGCATGACGCTGAAGGGCTTCCGGGAAAACGAGAGTCCGATGTGCGGAGTTGTGCTCGTGGTGGGCCCGGCATCACGAGTCAGGGGAGTGCCTTCGTCAACGAGCCAGGCGACGCACGAGTCGCAACTGGGCGAAGCTGCTTCTGACGACGGAAACGGGGCTACCGCTGGCGGGGATGCACCCTCCGCTGCAGCCGCTGCGGGCCGCGAAACGAACGTTGAGGTGGCTGATTCCATGGCCAAGAAAACCAAGGGCACTCCCCAAAAGAAAGATCTGGAGAGCACAGAAGCGCTTTGGGAACGGAGGATGCATCTGAAGGGCGGACCGGAGCTGCCCAAGGATGGCTGGGAATTTCTGCAAGCGCTGAACCGGAAGGCCGATGTGGTGGAGTTGATGAACCTGCTGCTGAGGTCGCCCGACGATAAATTGTCGGGGCGATTGCTGGAGCAGGTGTTGGAAATGGCTTACGAGAAGACCGAGCGGGCTGCCGAGGAGAACGAAACCTCAGAGTGGAATATTCCGCGACCAATAAGAGACTAAGGAGGAGAAATGGCAAGCGCAAAAGTGGTGTTTATTGGGGAAGTGGCACAGATCGCGGGAGTGGGTGCGGTCGTGGCCGGTATCGTGTTGAGCCTGCATCACTGGGGCGCAGCAGCGGCGCTGATTGGCGGCTTCGCGGCATTCTTCGTTGGCAAAAAGCTGCGCGGGGCCTAGGTATTTGCATTGACCACGGCGATGGGGCTTGCTCGCAAAGGGAAAGAGAGCAGGAAAACAGAGTGGTACAAGCCTTTTGCGAGGCAGGAGGAATTCCATACTTCCAGGGCAAAGTACCGGCTGTTTGGCGGAGCGGCGGGACCCGGGAAGACGAAGGCGCTGCTGGCCGAGGCGATCAAGCAAGCGCAAGAGGTGGCCGGGAGCGACACACTGCTGCTGCGGCGGTCATTTCCGGAACTCGAGGGGTCGCTGATCGCCCAGTTCCGGCGCGATGTGCCGCGTAATTCATACCGCAACTACAATGAAGCGAAGCACATTGTTACGTGGGAGAACGGATCGACGACGCGATTTGGGTACTGCCGGAATGAGAACGATGTTTACCAGTACCAGGGCGCAGAGTTTTTGTTCATCGGGATCGATGAGCTGACCCATTTCACGCTGAAGCAGTGGCAGTTCCTGACTTCGCGGAACCGGTGTCCCGTGCCGTACTACACAAGCGGGAACAACAAAGGGAAGAGCGTCTTCCCGTGCATGGCGGGGGCGACGAACCCCGGCAATATCGGCCATGCCTGGGTGAAGGCGCTATGGGTGGACAAGCAGCCCCCGCCAGGATTTGAGCGGCCAGAGCAATACGATCTCGGGGACTACGACTTTATACGTGCGCGGATTGCGGACAATCCGATTTACGCGAACGACGTGAATTACCGGAAGACGCTGGAAGCGCTGCCGGAACAATTGCGGAAAGCGTTCCTGGATGGGGACTGGAACGTTTTCGCGGGGCAGTATTTCGATTTGTTTGAGATTGGAAGGCACACGGCGCGGCCGGAAGAGATCGGGATGCAAGCGTGGTGGCCGCGGTGGATTTCGATTGACTGGGGATTCCAGCATCCGAGCGCGGTGTATTGGCATTGCGCGATGCCACGGGAAGCGACCAGTTATCAGCGATCGGCGATCAGTGAAGAAAAAAGCAGATCCCTCGCTTCGCTCGGGATGACAAATGGGAGGAGGGATGACGGATCCGGGTCAGGCGCGGCGGGCAGTGTAAGAGACGAGTCGGCAGGCAGAATTGTGACGTACCGGGAGTTCGTGCAGAACGGATTGTCGCCGCGGATGCTGGGGCAGGCGATCGCGGAGCGCTGCAAGGAAGAGAAGATCCAGGAGATTTACCTTTCGCCGGATGCGTTTGCGCACCGCACGAGCGAGGCGTCGATCGCGGAGCAACTGGGAGAAGTGCTGGCCGCGAATGGATTGCCGCGGCCTTCACAGGCAGATGACGACCGGATTGGCGGATGGCAGTTGATGTACCAATTGCTGGAGCAGGACGCCTGGGTGATCACGGAGAATTGCGGGAAGTTGATTGAATGTTTGCCGCAACTGGTGCGGGACACCCGACGGGTCGAGGATGTGCGCAAGGCGGAAGGCGACGATCCGGCGGACGCGGCGCGGTACGGAATAGTTCCCGGCGCACGATACGCCGGTGTTGGGGCATCCGCCAGAGGCGGACCCGGGGCGGGGCAGGCTCCGCCCCTTTATTCTCAAGTGAGATTCATTCCAGGAATGCCGCTGGGCGAACAGATCGCGCGGCAAGTCACCGCGGAGGATGCGACTTCGCGGGCCATCCAGTTTCAGAGGCTGGAGGCGGAAGCGCGGAAACAATTTGGGCCGCAGCGGTTGCCGCGGAGACGATGGAATTGGTGAGGGCACGAGGGAAGCGCGAAGGGTGAGGCGATAGTGGAGTTCGCTAAAAGATTCTTTAAGACCCGGTATGTGGGGATGCTGGAAGAGGAAGTGGCGCGGCTGCGTGGGGAGAACCGCGCACTGCTGAATTCGCTGCTGGGGACGGCGGGATTCCCGCCGGTGGAGTTTGCGGAGCCAGTGAAGCCGGTGGAATTGCCGAGGTTGCGGAAGAGGTCGTGGCAACAGATGCAGCGAAAGAATGAATTGGAAGCGATGAAGGGGTGATGGGGCGGAAAAAGCGAAGATTAAAAGCGAAGAATTAACGCAGAGAACACAGAGAGCTCAGAGTTCACAGAGAAGAAATCATGAGAGACGACATAGAAAACGCGACTAGGGATTGGGAACCGGGTATGACCGCGCCGGCAGATGGGAATATTGCAACAGGGGCAGATGCCAGAGGGATTCCTCGCCCCGACGAAGCGTACGGGACGCAAAACCCGCGCTTCGCAGACTCCGTTCGGAATGACGGGATGCAGAGTCAGGTGAGCCAGGGAATGGACCTGGGACCGAACTTTGAGCGGTTGGAGGAAGAGCGGCCGGAGTTGGTGAACGCGCTGCGCGAGCTGGTGCGGCAGTACCGGCAAGAGGGCGTGACGGCGCGGCGGCACGAGATTCGGCGGATCCGCCAAGCGCGGCTCTTCTGGCAAGGGTTGCAATACGCGTGGTGGAATCCGAATGACATGAACTGGCACCTGCCGTTTGAGCAGAAGTTTAATGATGACCGCGCGCTGGAAGAGATGCCGCGGTACCAGTTTGTGACCAATTTTTATCAGGGGTTCGGGCTGTCTTTTGTGGCCGTGCTTTCGCAGGATGTGCCGAGCGTGCGTTTCTACCCGCAATCGGCGCAATCGCTGGTGGATATTGCCGCGGCGCGCGCGGCGAGCGACGTGGCGGAGCTCGTCGAGCGAAATAACCATGTGGAACACCTGCTGACGTCCATCGGATATTTTCTGTGGACGGATGGCAAGCTGGGCGCGTATGTGCGCTACGTCAAGGATGGCCAGCGGTTCGGGTTTCGCGAGGAGGAGATTTTGGCGGCGGTGGAAGTTCCGCTGGGGGAGGATGTGTGGGTTTGCCCGGACTGCGGGAAGGAGACGCCCGCGGGCGGAGGATATCAGGGAGTACAGGACGGATATCAGCGATCAGATATCAGCGATCAGGAGGCAAGAGAAGAGGGTGGTGGATCGTTGGGTGATGGAGGTGAAGGGAAAAGCAGATCCCTCGTCTCCGGTCTGCAGATGGCGCAGACCTCCGGTCGGGATGACAATGAGGGGGGAGACGCGAATGGCGCAACGGCCGTGTGCCCGGGGTGCGGGGCGGAGTTGAGCGAGAAGGATTTGCGGAGGGCGGAGCGGGTGACGGTGCCGCGGGTGGTGGAGACGCGACGCGTGGCAAACGGTCAGGAAGTGATTTCGATTGCCGGCGGACTGGAGCTGAATACGCCCGTGTGGGCGAATGAGATGCACGAGTATCCGTACCTGCAATGGCAGGCGGAAGTGCATCGCGCGAAATTGAAGGCGGCGTATCCGCTGGCAGCGGGAAAAATCGAGGCGGCGCCATCGCAGGGCCCGGAGGATGTGTATGCGCGCGTGTCGCGGTTGAGCGTGGAGCAGGGCTTGCCGTCGATTCATCCCGGCGACGCGCTGATGAATTTGATTACGTTTGACCGCACGTGGCTACGGCCGTGGGCGTTTTACGGGATCGAGAATGAAGAGGTGCGGAAGGAACTCCTGGCGTTATTCCCGGATGGCTGCTACGTGGGCTTTGCGGGCGATGTGTACTGCGAAGCGCGTAACGAGAGCATGGACGATCACTGGAGGGTGCTGCACGCGCTGCCGGGGGACGGCCAGAACCGCCCGAGTGTGGGCGATTCGCTGGTGCAGGTGCAGGAGCGCTACAACACCCTGAGCAATATGCAGGCAGAGACGTACGAGTACGGCATCCCGCCGATATATGCCGATCCGCAGGTGCTGGACTTTGATGCGCTGGCGAACCAGGTGGCAGAGCCTGCTGCTCACTTTCCCGCCCGAGCACGCCCGGGACAGCCCTTAGCGGCAGGATTTTTCCAACCGGCGCCAGCCCAGGTGCCTCCAGACATGATTCGCCACCAGCAAGATCTGATTGGCCCGGTGTCGCAATTCTTGACCGGACTGTTTCCCGCGGTGTTTGGCGGAAACATGGAGGATGTGAAGACGGCGAGCGGCTACGCACTGGCGCGCGACCAGGCGATGGGGCGCTTGGGATTGGTCTGGCGGCGGCTGAAGCAGTTTTATGGCGAAGTGATGCTGCTGGGCGTGGACTGCTTCAGGAAAAATCGGCCCGAAGATGTGGATGTGCCGCTCCTAGGCCCGGATGGAACGTTGGATGCACGGATGATTCGCGTGGGCGATTTGAAGGGGAATATCTGCGTGCATCCGGAAACGGATGAAACATTTCCGCGGCTGAAATCGCAGCAGCGCGGCGTGCTGCAGCAGTTGTTTGGGCTGAAAGATCCGCTGATTCAAGAGGCGCTGGCGGAGCCGGCCAATCTCGGCTACATCAAGAATGTACTGGGCTTGACGGAGCTGGTGATACCGGGCGAAGACGCGCGGAATAAGCAGTTGCGGGAGATCCAAGTGTTGTTGGGGAGCGCGCCAATTGTGATTCAGCAACGCGTGGGTGGTGGTCAAGACGCGGGGTCCCAGCCGGGATCCCTCGACTCCGGTCCGACAAAGACGCAGACCTCCGCTCGGGGTGACAATCCGATTGGCGATGGAATCGTGATGTTGCCGTCGGTGGCCGTGGATGTGCTGATGGACGAACACGCGGTGGAGTTCGAGGAGTGCAAGCGCTGGGCGAATTCGGAAGCGGGGCAGTCGGCGAAGATGACGAATCCTGCAGGGTTCGCGAATGTGCGGGCACATGCGGAGGCGCATTTGCGGGCGATTCAGGTTTCGCAGGTGGTGAGAACGTCTGCAAGGGGTCCTGCACAGGCGTAGCGGTGAACCATTTCCAGGTCTTCGTGCGTTGAGGAGTACGGAGCAGTTTGGGAGTGCTTTAATGGCCGCGAGGGATTGCGGCCTTTTTTGTTGGGAGAAACGGCGTGACTGTAAGCGTAGCAACCGAACTTGGAAGTGGCGGAACGCCGCAGGAAGTGTTTGCGCTGACGGATGAGCAGATCTTGGGGATGGAGCCGGAAGCGGGAGTGGCGAGTGGCTCGTCGCTCACGGAAGAGCAATTGCTGGAGGCCACCGGAACGAGCGTAGAGCGGGGCGCGGTGGAAGGCGCTGCGGAGGGAACAGCAACGACAGGGGATGCAGCGCCGCGAGACGCCACGGAGCAAGCGAAAGCGATCGGGGCCCAGGCGCCGCCGCAATGGCTGGCGGAGAGGATGCGCGATCCCTGGCATGGGGAGGAGGCGAAGGAGTTGTGGGAAGGCGCGGTGCAAGCAAGGCAGGAGGCGGCGGCGTATCGCGAGGCGATTGCGACGCCCGCCGAGGCTCGGGCACTGAAGGAGATTTATCCCGGCGGGGTGAATGAGGCGAAATCGGCGGCGGAACGCGCGCGGCAGTTGGATGAGTTTGACGGAGCGTATTTTGGCGCGCCGGGCAAGCCGGCGGAGGCGTTGAGCGCGGCGCGGGTCCAATTGGCGCAGAGGTTGATGGAGCAGGATCCTGCGGCGTTTCGGGAGATGGTGGCGGCGGGAGTGAGGTTGCTGGAGGGGCGCGGCCAATCGTCGCCGGGCAGCGAACAGCGGCAAGACGCGGGGAGCAAACCGGGGTCCCTCGACTCAGGTCTGCAAAATGCGCAGACCTTCGCTCGGGATGACAATCGTTTAAAGGACATTGGAGGGCACACGCCGGGAACCGCAGAGACCCTTCGCGGCTCAGGGCAAGCAGGAGTGTCTGTGCCGCCTGAGGTCGCTAACCATTACGCTACGTTTGAGAAGGCGACGAATGCGGATTTGGAGAAGAGCGTCGGCGGTGCCATTGCGCGGGCGATGGAACAGGCGCTGCCGAATCTGAAGAGCCTGGATCGCGCAGGGCGAGATGGGGCTGCGCAGGGCACGCCTTTGCAGGAGAGATTGGGCGCGGCGGTGCGTGAGGATGTGGAGGCGGCTCTAAAGAGCGACGCGCAACTGGGCGAGCAAGTAGCAAAGATTTTAGGGGCGCGGCGATTTGACGATGCCACGCGGGCTCAGGTGGTGCGTGTGATTGAAGCGCGGGCACAGCAGTTGGTGCCGGGCGCGGTGAAGCGGGTGGTGGGGAGTTGGACGACGGCGACGTTGGGCACGAGAGGGAAGAGCCGGGCGGCGGAAGAGGGAAATGGTGAATCGCGAGCGGGGAGAGAACCCGCTGCGAAGCCTATGCCGCAGACTGGGAAGAGCGGGCAGAGTTCCGGACGGAGTGAGAGCTCGGAGCCGCGCGCGCCAGGGCGAGCGGCGAATCGGGGTCGAGTGGATTACGGAAAGTTGAGCGACGAACAGATTTTGGAACTGTGAAAGAGTCCAAGGCAGAGGGAACAGAGGACCTCAGAGAAAGTGGAGATGGCCAAAAGTTTCCTCAGGGGCTGAAGCCCCATGCGCAAGGATTCTAAGGTCGGACCTGAAGGTCCGACCCCCTAAAGAAGAACCTGAACGAAAAACCAAAGAGAAGAGGAATTGTGGCGCTCGATCGTAAGAGCCCACCGTTCGCACAAAACGCGAAGGATGGGGCACCCTCAATTTCAGGGTTGAGCAGCGTAGAAGGAAAACCCTAGAGGGATTCATCGCACAAAGGACGTGCGATGCAAAACCGCACCTCACTCCGTAGACTCCGTTCGGAATGACGGGGATTGTACGCCGTGCCGATACGGCGCCGAGCCATGCTCGTGCCATTTTTCAGACTCACGTCTTACCAGAGTTTTTGGCGCCTTCTCGCAAGACGCCTGCTTGCCCTTCTGAAGCGGGGCAGCACATCTAAGGAGAAACAACAATGCCAGCACAAGCAAACGCGAATGTCATCGCGTTGCAGCTCGAGAAGGTGCGCGACAAGGTACCTTTGCTGTATGAGCGCGACGACATTCTTTTGACGATGATCCAGCAACGCGGCGACGTGGAGAAAATCTCTTCGCGTAATATGCGCCTGCCGTTGCAGGTCAACCCCGGCGGGAAGGCCGGGTCGTACAACGCAGACGGAGGCGACCTGGGCCGCGGCTCGGGAACCGCCTATGACGTCGCGCAAGTGTCGCCGATTTTCTTCCGCTTCGCGATTGAAATCACGAAGCTGGTGGAATACGCGACGACGGGAAGGGAACGCGCGATTGAAAACGCGGCCAAGCGCGAAGTGGCCAACGGAATGAAACAGTTCCGCGCGTTCCTGGATAAGCTGATCCAGACCGCAGGGAACGGCGTGTTGGGATCGATCAGCTCATTTGCCACGACAACGTGGACGATGGCAACGCCGCCGGGAGCCGCGCTGGTGTACGTGGGGCAGACGATTCAGGTGTACGACTCGACGCTGACGACCAACCGCGGCACGGCCAATGTGGTGGCGGCGGATCCCATCAGCCCGACACAGACGATTACCGTGGACGCGAATCCGAGCGGACTGACGAACGGCGACGTGATCGTGCACGACGGGTTGAGCGGCGCTTCGCCTGTGTCGTTGTTCGGAATCAAGTATCACCAGAACAACGCGACAACGGGCACGTGGCTCAACCTGAACCGCGCGACCTATCCGGTGCAACTGGCGACGCCGCGCGTGAACGCCGGCAACGCCGCGCTGACGCCGGCCAACGTGCGCCTGGCGATCAACAAGGTGCGCAAAGCGTTGGGCATCAACCATCTGAGCAAGCTGATTGCCTACATGGCGGTTGAGCAGGAGCATGCCTGGGAGAATCTGGGCATCACGGTGAGTTCCATCATCAAGGAAGGCGGCGGCGGAAACGGGAACGACCTGGATCTGCTGTTCACCGGCAGGAAGACCATGAGCGGGATTCCGATCAAGTCCAGCGTAAACGCGGACCAGACGCGCGTGGATTTCCTGGATTTGGCCCACTGGGGCCGCGCCGTGTTGAAGGACATTGATTTCTACGAGGTCAATGGCAACACGGTGTTCCCGATTTACGGGGCAAGCGGTGGCCTGGCGGCGAGCTACATCTTCTACTTCGACACAGCGTTCCAGCTTTGGTCGGACAGCCCGCGCAGCGGCGCGTATATCGATACGCTGGCGCGGCCGTCGGGTTACTGAGACGGGAAGTGAAGGAGATTGAGGAGGTACAGGAAGTGAAGGAGCAGAATCGGCTCGCAATTTTAGTGCGAGGCGTTTTCCTTCACTTCCTTGGCCTCATATATCTCCTTCACCTCAATTTGCTTCGAGAGAGTCGCATGATTCAGATGATACGAGAAAAGCATGATACGCCCGAGGATGTGTCGCGGCGGTTGGGAGCTGCCGGCGGGCGAAATCGGTTTGGCGAACCCAATTATCGCGTGATTTGGGGCTGGAACCGCCTGGCGTGGATTGGCGGGAAGTTTGAAGACCGCGACGCGCACGGGGATCTCGTGCGGGAAGTCGTGGAATTGCGGTTGGAGCCGAAATATCCCCAGGTGAACCGTTGGCACGTGGAACGCTGGGTAGCGCCGGATGTGTATGGATCTCCGCGCGAGTGGTATGCGAATACGGTGGAAAGCGCAAATGGTGTGAGCGTACCGGCGCTGGGACCCTATCCGGAGCGGGGCGCGTACGAGCATTGTTTCACGCTGCAAGGACCGAAGGGCGAGTTTGTGCAGTTGACACCGACGATCGTCGAGCACGTGGCGCGAGCGATCGAGTGGGCGAGGCGTTTCCCGCCGGCGAAGCAGCGCGGGATGTTGTACGAGAGGGAAGCGCGGGAAGAGCGGGAGTATGAGGAGTGGGCGTACACCTTGATGGATGACGCGGCGCCGGCGCTGCACGGGCAGCCGTTTGTGACGGTGGGGTAGGGATGCAACCGGGAAGTTTTGGATGAAAGCTATTGGCGATCAGCGATCAGATATCAGCGATCAGGGATCAGGAAGCGAAGAGAAAAACGGCCCGCCCCGCAAACTTGTCCGGGGCGCAAACAATGCGCCTGAGAAGGGCGGGCCCAACACGGGCGAGACACAGACGGGAGATTCGGCGGATTGCTGAGGGCGTGTCTATGACGCGATTTCAGATTTGGCTGAGGGGGATCGTGGCGGCGGGAGTTAGCGGAGCTGCGGGTGGAGTGATGACCGGGCTGGCGGCGGTGGGAATCGATCCGGCCCACTTTAATTTGCAGGCGGGGATGGGAGCCACGGTGAGGATTGGAGCGGCCGCGGCGTTGATCAACGCGGTGATTGGCGTGGCGGCCTATTTGCAGAAGTCGCCGTTGCCGGAGGAGTAGTGAACCGCGTGCTGCGTTAGCACCAGGCTGATACCAGATATCAGATATCAGCGATCAGGAAGTGAAGAGCAAGAGGTCCGTGGTGCCAGCGCCTAAGATCCCACCCTCACAACCCGAGGGTGGGGCACCCTCAAGTTCAGTGGAGCTGTGACGTCAGTAGAGGAACAAAACTATGCCAGTAGTGGGATCGAGTGCGTACAACACGGCGGGGCAGATAACGTCCCTGGTGAGGTCGCTGCTGAATGATGCGCAGGGGAACCTGTTCACGGATACCTTGCTCCTGCCATATCTGAATTCGGCTTATCGCAAGGTGCAGCGCGCGATTGGAAATGCCGGTGGCGGCGGATTCATCCAGGATGACGTGCTGCTGGTGGTGGCCGCGGTGGCGGGGCAGGATGCGTCACTGCAGGTATCGCTGAGCGATGCCAGCGCGCCGCCGAATCAACTGCCGACGGACCTGCTGGTGCCGCTGAAGTTGTGGGAGCGGCCGAACGGGTCAACACAAGAGTTTGACGAGATGGTGGACCTGACCAGGCATGGCGGGCTGCCTTCCCGGGTGCAGGACGTCACGCTGAGCGTGTGGGAATGGCGCGCCGACGGTTTGTGGTTTCTGGGAGCAACGCAGGATACGCAGATCCGCTTGCGCTACTTGAAGGCCTATCCGGATTTCACGGATGCGACTTCGCCGGTGCTGGTGCGCAACGCCCAGGAAGCGCTGGCGTACGCCACGGCCGCGTTGGCGGGATGGGCGAGGGGCAGCCCGCTGGCGGAGAAGTGGGACGATGCGGCGAGCGACGCGATCGAGGACTTGGTTGTAGCGGCGGTCCGCAGAGAGCAGCAGAGCAGCCGCAGGCGGCGGCCGTTTTCGGCGCGGAGCGGGTACACGCCGTTTTGAGGAAAGTTTTCAGTTGTCAGTTTTAAGTTTTAAGTAAAGCGATTTCAGAACGAAGAGAGGGGTTGAGGAATGGCCATTACGATTTCGTTGAGTCCGCTGAATGTGGACTCGAGCGCAAGCAATTTTGTGTATGCGGTGGCGACGCTAACGTTCACGGGAAATTATCCCACGGGCGGAGACACGCTGGATTTCACGCAAGTGGCGGACAAACTGCCGTCGGATACGATCGTGCAGGTGTTTGCCGAAAGCCAGAACGGCAACAGTGGGTACTACATCCCGATCCAGGGAACCGCGCTGAATAACTGGAAGTTGAAGGCGTTCCTGGGAGGCGGGACGGAGATCACGGCGGGCGCTTATCCGGCCAGCGTGACGACAGACATTGTGCAGCTCAGCATCACGGCGAGGAAGCTGCTATAAACGGCGGGATATCAGCGATCAGGAAGCGGGCCATCCAGTCGCTTTCCAAGTGCGTGGTCAAGGCTGGCCCTGAGACCTGATTCGCCAATGTGGAATGGCAAGAGAAAAACCTCAGGTCTAAAGGCCTGAGCTACAGGACTGCGAAGCACATGATACGATCAAAAGTCAGTATGGGAATTTTATGGGTGATATTGGCGTTGGCGCTGCACTTGTGGCCGGGGGTGATAGGGCCGGCGCGGGGGCAGGGGTCGCGTAAAGACGATGTCGTGTTCAACACGCGCGGGGTGCCGCTGGCCGGGGCCACGGTGCGCGTGTGCGCGATGCCGGCGAGCGGGCAGCCGTGTACGCCACTGGCGCTCATTTACTCCGATCCGGGGCTGAGTCAGGCGCTGGCGAACCCCACGACCACGGATGGTCTGGGGAATTACAGCTTTTACGCCGCGCCGGGGAAGTATGAGATCGAGATCTCCGGCCCCGGAATCACCACCAAGCAATTGCCGAATGTGATTCTACCGAGCGATCCTTCCTCGCCGACATTCAGCAGCATTTCTTCAACCGGTGCGATCAACGCGTTTACCTTGAGCCTTACCGGCAACCTGACGGTGAATGGCAGCACCTCGGTGGTGGGAAACCTGGCAAGCAGCACCCTGAGTCTCTCGAATCAGAGCACGGCGCCAGGTACGCCGGGCGCGGGCTCTGTGAATTTTTACACGAAGACGGCGGACAAGCGGCTGTACTACAAAGATGACACCGGCGTGGAAGTGGGTCCGATTGCAAGCGGCAGCGGGGCGCAGACGAATACGCCGAACACGTTTACGGCGCCGCAGAATATTGACGCGGACTTCCACACCAAGGGGCCGAATCCCTGGTACGACCTGTCGCGGTACGGGTGGTACACCAGTCCTACTTACTACAAGAACGGGACGACGGGCACGATGTCTGCTTCGTCCCCGACACTGACAGTGGCCTCGGCGCTGGATTTCGCCAACGGGCAGGGCCTTGTGGTCCTAGGCGCTGGGCCGACACCCACGATTTCGACGCCCACAAACGTGACGGCGGCAGCCGTGGGAGCGACAGGCTCGACCACGTATTACTACTGCGTGGTGGACGAGGACTATCTGAATGGGCGGACAGCCTGCTCCTCGGCTGGTTCCGTGTCGAACGCGGTGGCGACAATCGGGATTCAAACCTACACGATAACGGCGGGAGCGCGGGCTTCCGGCGTGGTCACAATCACCGCATCTAACAGCATCATCAATGGCTCGCAGATCGAAGTGCAGAACGGTTCTACAGCCGACCGCAGCTTCGAGGGCGCATTCACGTCAACTTCCTCATCGGGTAGCAACGTCACCTTCAATCAATACGGCGTCTCGGATGCCAGTGGCACGGTGACGAGCGGGAATCTTCGCGTGGTGGGCATGGTGGCGGTGAAGTGGCAAGCGCCGACAGCCTACACCGTCCTGAAACATCTCATTTATCGTTGCACAGGCGCTTCTTGCTCTCTGCCAACGAACGCGGCCAACTACAATCTCGTGGGCGTGGCTCAGGGCCAGGACAGTTATTTCCTTGATAGAGGATATGGATTCAGCACAGCATATCTTGACAACGGCGATGCTCCGCAGACGGCTCCTACGTCCACCTCGAACGGCTGGCTCTCAACTTCCATCGTCTCCGGTGGGGGGGCCACGACGCTGACTCTCGCGGCATCGTCCACCAACGCGGTTTCAGGAACCAAGGTTGTGCATGATAATGCGCCCGTTATCAAGGCAGCATGTGCGACCATTCCGGCAAACACAGGTGGAGCAACATTCTACGCCCCCTCCGAGCCGGGAACCGGAGCCTACAGCTATGCTCCCTTCTCATCGTTCTTCACGTTTGGTGGTGGGATGAACGCAGGAAATTCAAACTGCCCTGCTTCTACGTTCGAGTTTGAAGGTCCACTCTGGCTGAACGCCACGATGCAGCTGGGACATAGCATTGCGATGCGCGGAGGGCCTGGGGGAGAATTGTCCGTCCCCACGGGCTACTTTGAAGCTCCCACGACAGGCATTTACGGCAACGCCGTGCCGATGCTGTACATCAACGGGCAAGGTTCGACAAACGATTTCCTGGCCAACTTCAAAATTTCCTGCAACGGCTACTACCAGACGTGTCTCTACGAGGATCAAGCGTCGAACGGCGATGGCCCGACCGACTTCCGGTACGACGATGTGTATCTTGTCAACACAAACGGATACTCAAACGTCTACGTAGCCAAGTCGGGCTTCGGGCGGTTCTGGACACGCGGCATCTGGCAGACGAGCGCGAACGATTTTAGCTCGCCAACTGCGGCGCTGTTCACCACCAACTGCGGCACGGGGCAGACCAGCCCGCTGCCGCCATTGCTCGGCTACACCAACTACACCTCGATCTACGGCGGGTTGCTGGTGGACGGCTGCGGCGTGTTGAGCAGCGCGTGGAATCACTGGACGTTCACGGAACTTCTCACCGAGAGCGGCTACATCCCTTCCATCCGCGTGAACGCGCCAAACTACGGCATCTCCGGCATCAACATCTACAATTTCAGCTATGCGGACATCCTAGGTGGGTATTCAACTCCCGCGATTGACCTGACGAACGTTTCGGGAAATGCATACATCCTCGTCACCAATGCTGGAGGTGCGACAAGCTACCAGCCGCTATTCGAGGTCAGCACTGGCGGATACTATCCGGGCATTCAGGTCTATGGCCAATCCTTTACCTACCTCGGGGCAAATTATGGAAATGTGTCCTACAACAATGCTTCCTTTACCGACCAGTTGAACTGGAGCACGCGATTGCAGAACGGTTCGCACGTCGCCTACCAGATGGCTCTGCCTGCCGCGCCGCAAAGCGCGGTGGCTAGCTCAGGCGGTGCAGTACCGCTAGGGGCGCACACCTACCAGTTCTCGGCAGTGGACGCAGACGGAAATGAAACGCTGGTCGGACCAGCAATCACAGGGACCGCGACTACCGGCAATCAAACCATCACTGTAACGGCCCCGGCAACCTTCCCTGCGGGCGCGGTAGGGTTAAACGGATACCGCGATGGCGGAATGATTAACCCGAGCAGTTGCAGCACGCCGCAAGTGACTGTGCCCGGCGGCACCGTGGTCGATAATCTCTCTTATAAGTGCAGCTCCAACACGCCCTACTCAAACCAAGCGGGGGCTTCGCTCGTTTCCTCGGGAGGGCTCTCCACATACAAACTCCATCTGGGAAGTGAAGCCCTCACGGCATCTCCTCGCGGCGAACAGAACATCTTCCTTCCCGGCGCGTTAACTTCGACGTGGACGGGCGCGACGTGGACGCCCGATAAGGGCGTGACAGTTACTCGGGTGCAGGTGCAGGCGAAAACGGCGCCCGCCGGGTGCACGACCAACGCGGTAGTACGTCTGACGGACGGCGCCTCACCCGTCAGCTTAAGCATCTCCGGTGCGGCCAATGATTCCGGCGTCATCGCGCAGAACTACGCGGCGGGGACGCCGTTGACGTTGAGCGTGCAGACGGCCGCGGCGGGTTGCACAACGTCACCCGCCGACGCGAATGTGACCATCCAGTATCGCATGCAGTAGGAGCGGTCCTCACGGAACGCGAACACCGAATTACCCCAGGGCTTCAGAATTCAAGAAAACAATGTGAGGAAAACATGAACACGCAGAACGATGTCGTGGCGTTGGTGAATATCTCCGCGCAAAAGTGGCCGCCGCGCCACCGCACCTATTTTGGCTCGCTGGAGATCCGCACGCCAGAGCCTGGCGAGGCGTTCGCGATCACGCCCATTCATGCCTGCAAAGGCATCATGGACCTGGGAGACAAGCGCACCATGGAATTTCCCATTAGCGCGCGGGAAATCGCCGATGATCTGGTCCTGGAGCTCAATGGCGATTCAGGCGAAGGAAGTTTTCACGGCGTGTTTGTGGCGGCAGGGCCCATGCCTACGGAAGAGGAGTTGACCGAGGCACATAGGAAGCTGGATGCGTTTCACAGGCGGCTGGTGGAGGCGGCGGACCTGGAGTGGGAGCGTTCGCACAATCCGATGTTCATCACGGACTTGGAGAGGCGGGCGGCCCGGGAATTGAAGCTGGATAAGCCGTGGTTGTATGACCCGAAACCCCAGGCGGAGTGCCCCGCCTGCGGAGAGAAGATCAAGGCCGGCGTGGCCGTGTGCCGCTCGTGCCGGGCGATTCTGAACCGGGAGAAGGCCGCGGAGTTTGGATTGGTGCTGAGAGAATCGGAACGCCCATTGGACTTGATGAAGCTGAGAGAAAAGGGAAGCGCGAAATAAAGCAGATATCAGCGATCAGATATCAGCGATCAGGAAGCGGTGGGTTGCTGGGGTGATGGTTGCAGAGTAAACCAGGTGGGGCGGGGGGACCAGCAGAGTCGCCGGCCCCAGTAGGCGGCCGTTACTCCAGGCTCCCTGTAGAAAGAACCTTTTTAGCAGCTCGACACGCCGTAAAAGCCGCAGCAAGACTACCGCACCCCAAAAGAAGAGCATATGTCGACGATAGGATCATTGGATGCAACGATTGAGATTTTCGGGGGGCTGGTTAGCGACATGTCTCCCGCGGATTTGCCGCACGGGGTGTCGCCGGATTGCCAGGACGTCTTCTTCAGCAACGGCGGCGTAACCACCCGGCCGGGATTGCAGACGCTCTTCGGGCCGCTGGCAGGAAATCCCACCGTCAATTACTTGAAGACGTTTGCGACGCTCAGCGGCGTAATGCGCACGCTGGCCATGGATGGCGGCGGGAATCTGTACAAGGAATCGGCCCCGGGAACGCTGACACAGTTTGCCAGCGGCCTGGCGGCGAACTCCTGCGCCAATTCCACGACGTTGTTCGGCAGGGAATATCTGGCCATCAGCGATGGCATGACGGGCAATGATCTGCCGCGGCAATACGACGACACGAATTTCGACCGCGTGAGCCAAGGCGGACCAGGCGGCGGGCCAACGGTAGTCGATGAAAACGTAATTGCGGGCATCGTGGCCAGCCCTAATGGCGCGACGCAGCCCGCTGCGGTGACGATCGTGGCGAGCCCGAGCGGGGCGACGCAAAACGGCTACCTGGTCACGATTACGACCAGCGCGGCGCACGGATTGTCCGCAGGGCAAAGCGTCACGGTGGCGGGTGTCGGCGTGGCGGGATACAACGGCACTTTTGCGGTGGTATCTGTGCCCACTTCGACGCAGTTTACGTACATTGCGGGCGCTGCGGGGCTGGCAAGTTCCGGGGGCGGCACGGCGGCTTCCGCGACGGCCACGATTCAAACGAGTACCTCACATGGCTTGTCCGTGGGACAACTTGTGACGCTCTCAGGCGTTGGCGTGGGCGGGTACAACGGCACGTTTGCGATTGCGAGTGTGCCGGACTCGACGCACTTCACCTATAACGCCACAACCGGCGGCCTCGCGGCTTCCGGCGGGGGCACAGCGGCCGCGGCCGGGAATATTGCCACCGGCGTGCATCAGGTGAGCGTGATCTTCAAAACGCGCCAGGGCTATTTGACGAAGCCGGGCCCGGCTACGAGCTGGACGGCAAGCGGCGGGAAGCGCGCCGTGGTGACCAATATCCCGACAGGGCCAGGCAATGTGGTGGCCCGTATCTTGTGCTTCACCGGGGCCGGTGGCGCCAGCTTTTTCTATGTGGGCGGAGGCGGCACGCTGTTCAGCGGGAACATGGTCATCAGCGACAACACCACGACGACGGTGGTGGTGGATTTTTCCGACGCGGTTCTGCTGGCCGGAACCAATGTGGACAACCTCTTTCGCCTGATTGAGCTGAGCGACTGCGCCGGCGTGATTGATTACGCGGAGCGCCTTTTCTGGTGGGGCGAACGCAACAAGATGGACAACTGGGTGAACCTGGGATTCGACGGCGGGTTCACGGGGCCGTCCCTGCCGCACTATCCGCTAGGCTGGACGCCCGACGGATCATTTGCGCCCGGCGCCACCGATGAAGAAAGTTTTGTGGTGTGGGGCGCGGCGTATTCGATCGTGGGGAACGGCACGACGGCCACGCGCGGATTGATGACCCAGGGCGCGGTGAAGGACGCGCTGGGGGCGCCGCTGATTCAGGCGAATACGAGTTACACCGTGCGGGCGCGGTGCGCGCGCAATGCCTCGCTGACGCAGGGGACATTGCACGTGCATCTCTACAGCGCCACCGGGGGAATCAACACGGTGGGGCTGCAACTGACCGCGGCGCAACTGACCACTGGCTACGTGGAATACAGCGCGGAACTGACGGCGCCGCTGACCGCGATTCCTGGCGATTTGGTGTTGCGCGTGTATGCGGACGGCACGCCCAACCAGAACGGACAGTTCTACATTGATGCGATTGAGATTTTCCCGGCTGCGCAGCCCGTGAATGCCTCGCTGGTGCGCGCAAGCCGCGTGGAAGATCCGGAGAGCTACGACGGCCTGGATGGCCTCTTGAGCGTGGCGGAGAACAACGGGCAAGCCATCCGGTCGGCGTTCAAGTTGCGCGAGCGGCTGTATTTTGTGAAGGAACATTCGCTGTACGTGACGCAGGACGATGGCACTAATGAGCCGGCGCTGTGGTCGATCGCGGAAGTATCGCGCGGCGTGGGCACGCCATCGGTGCGTGGCGTCGGCTTCGGTGAGGATTGGGTGGTGATTGCCCACCGCACGGGTTTGTACCTGTTTTCCGGCGGGGAGCCGGTGAAGATATCGCAGGAAATTCAGCCTACCTGGAACCAGATCAACTGGCAGTACGCGCAGACGCTCTGGGTGACGGTAGATACGGAACAGCGGCGCATCTTGATTGGTGCGCCTTTTGGCAGCGCCACGTCCCCCAATCGTGTGCTGATGCTCGATTATCATGATTTGGATTCGGCCAGCGACCTGGCCTCGCGCCCGCCGGTGAACATCACCTACACGGGAAGAAAAGCGGCCACGGATAGCGCGCGGAAATGGTCGCCGTGGTCCATCGGAGCCAATTGCTGCGCCCTGATTGAGCGCGCGGACGGCACGGCTCTCGCCGCCTTCGGGAGCGGGAATCCCGGCATAGGAGGCGGTGGAGCAACAGGGAAAATCTACCAACTGAGTGACACGCAGTACTCGGATGATGGCACGGCGATCCCGAGCTACTACACGACGCACTATTTTCCGGAGCGCGCAGTGGAAAGTTCGCTGGGACTCGGCGCGCACAGGAAGCTGTTCAGCTATCTAAGCATGTACGTGGAAGGGGCGGGGAACTTGGGCCTGACGAGCTATGTGGATTCCTCGAGCGTGGCGCAGGCGCAACAACCGCTGCCGCTGAGTTCTCCGGCACAGAAGGATTTGGAGTTGGCGATCAATGTTCTGGGGGAACGCGTGGCGTTTCAGGTGAGCACGAACCAGGCCGGAGCGTGGTTTAAGCTGCAGCGATTTATTCCGAGCGTGCGGGTGGATCCGTGGGCGCCAGTACGCGGCGTGAACTAGGCTATCGTCCCCGATGGCGGATACTGGGAGTTGAAGGCACATGCTGACGGTTGCACAACTGGCGCCGCTGAAAGACCGCGACCCGTATTTGTACGAGACGCTGACGAAAATTGTGTCGGCGGTGAATGCCACAAGCCAGAACGCGGGCGTGGACCCCGCGACGCCATCGCCCGCGCCTGCGCCCATCGCTTCGCTGAAGGTGCAGGCAGCAAATGGGTGGTTTGACTTGGCCATCACCGATCCGGGAGCGTCGCGGCCGGGCCTGTTTTATTTCGCGGAGTCGGATGTGACACCGGCGTTTTCCGCGCCACGCGTACATTTCCTCGGAGCGGCGCGAAACCTGTATCTCCAACTGGGGAACCAGACGCTGTATTGGCGGGCGTACTCGCAGTACATCGGCTCGCAGCCCTCGGCCCCGGTCAGTTTTGGCACGCCGCCGATCGCCGTGGCGGGCGGAGGGGCCAGCGGGCCTGCTCCGCTGCCCTCGACCGGCAGCGGCACCTTGCCGAACGGCATGCTGCGCGGCGGAAATGGGTTCGGGACGCCCACGGGCGCGCGGATCGTAAAGCAGACGATTTTGTAAGTTTCTAATGCCAAGGACGAAAGAGCTGCCATGCCAAATACCATACACACCGCCACCTGGGATTTTAGTCCAGGCGATACGGTGACGCTGTCCGCCAGCTTTACGTTTGATCTGAACGATCCGAGCGATGGGCAGAACGTCGCGAACGTGCTGACCACGCTGCAGGGAAGAACGCCGCAGGTGACCTTGGCGCAGACAGATAGCGCCACCATCACGGTGACGGTGACGATTTAGGAGCGGGGAAAGAGACGAGCGAACTTGCCGCGATCCCTCCACTCCGGCCCGCAAAAGGCGCGGGCCTCCGGTCCCTTCGAGGCGCAGGGCAGGCGGGATGACAGAGTCGTTAGCGATTTGCCGAGATGGGGTCGAGCAGTGCTCGACCCCTACGGGGATACCTTTGCGGATACGGGAGTATGACCAGGGTGACCTGGAAGCGCTGCGGGCGATCCATGCGGCGCAGGGTTTCCCGTATGAATTTCCCGACCTGCGCAATCCGCTGTTTTTGACCAAGCTGGTGCTGGCCGGCGACGAAACGGATACAGCCGAAGGGAAGGGAATTGCCGGCGCTGCCCTGTTGCGCCTGACGGCCGAGGCGTATTTGCTGCTTGATCCGAAATGCGGCGCGCCGGGAGAACGCTGGCAATGGCTGCTGGGGCTGCATGAAGCAGCTCGGCGAGAGGCGTGGGAGCGCGGCCTGGAAGACGTACACGCGTGGCTGCCGCCGGAGATTGCGGCGAAGTTTGGCAGACGGCTCGCGCGGCTCGGTTGGGTACGCGACGATGAGTGGACGCCGTACTGCAAAAGATTGAAGTAGCGATTAGCGAACAATGGTTCGGAGGGCTTATGGGACGCGGGGCACAGGCACAAACACGGCAGATGACGGACCAGCAACTGGCGCAGACGAACGCGCTGAACCAGCAATTGCTGGGACAGCAGCAGGCGCTGGGCAACCAGGTGGGGGCGCAGTACCAGAGCGTCGCGAACAATCCGGGCTACAGCGACGCGGACAAGGCGGCCATCACCGGGCAGTCGCAGGGCGCGCTGGCCAGCGCGTTCGACTCGCTGCAACAGTCGGCGATGAACCGCCTGGCGCGAACAGGGAACTCAGCGGGATTCGCGGACTTGACGGACGAGTTGGCACGGGAAAAGGGCCGGCAGGAAGCGAGCACGGCGCAACAGAACCAGGTCAACTTCAGCAATACGGCCTTTCAGCGCCAAATGGCGGCTTTGCAGGGGCTATCGGGATTGTACGGCGTGGACACAAACCTGCTCGGCCGCACCCTGGGCATTCCGGCGTCACTCCTCAATACACGCGCGAACGCTTCGCGGCCCAGCGGGTTTTTCTCATCGATGGGATCGAGTCTAGGTGGGACGCTCGGCGGACTGCCAAGTTTGTTTGTGTAGTAGCACGCTTGCAGCGCTTCGAGACTTGAGGTCGCCTCGCTCAACGGCCTGACACCAGGGCAGGCCACGATGGAAGTCCTGCCCTGACGCTGCAGTGAATCCCAAGGGGCCCACCATGTTTTCGATTTCCTCCGCAATTCTTCTGGCAGTGCTCTCGATCGGCGCGCAGTTCGTCGTATTCCTGCGCTGGATTCACCGTCGCATGCGCGACGACGAAATCAATCGTGTGTTTCTGCGCGATTTGGCGTTACGCCATCTCCCATGTATCTACCGCGCACTTTACCGAATGGCGGAGCAGCAGGGAATTGAGCTGGATGAAATGCCCATCGTGAATTTCGTGGACCTGCAGAATGGCGGCCGGCGGCACTGATGCCACTCGATGCAAAGCTTATGGAACTGGCGCGGCATGCCGCCCAGGCCGAAGGGCTTGATCCCGCGCTGGTGTGCGCGGTGGTGGAGCAAGAGTCCAACTGGAACCCCTGGGCGATGCGTTACGAACCGCTCTTTTTCGCCAAATACGTTGCGCCGCTCTACACCAACAACAAAGTGGGCGCAACGGAAGCCTATGCGCGAGGCATTTCGTGGGGCTTGATGCAGGTGATGGGACAACTGGCGCGCGAAAAGGGCGTGGCTTCTCTCTTCCTTTCCACGCTGTGCGATCCGACGGTGGGATTGGCGGTGGGCTGCAGGATTTTGCGTCAGAAATTGGACGCGGCGGGTGGCGACACGGCAAAGGCATTGCTCGCGTGGAACGGCGGAGGGAATCCGGACTACGCGGAGGAAGTGCTGGCGCGGGTGGCGCGCTACCGGTAAATGCGCTCGGCCACAGAAGAGAATGTCATGACATTAGGAAGCTGGGCAAAAATCACGGCAGTGGTGATTGCGGTGGTGCTGGGTGTGAGTCTGTACTTTGCCTGGCGGGGGGCGCAGCACGACCAAGCGCAACTCAAAGCGGAGTTGCAGGCCACGCAGAAAGCGCTGGCGGATGCCGACGCACGCCAGCAATCGCGAAATTGGGAACTGGCACAGGTTGTGGCTCAGCTAAACGAGAAGAAAGCCACCGTCCAAAGCCCAGCGCAGATTGTGAAGGCCTTGCCGGACGTCCTGCCGTTGCCCATACCCCTGACCTTGCCAGCTCAGCCAGCCAGCGCAGATCTTCCTGCAGCCCCAGGAGGCGCCAAGCATCCGGCCGAGGTCCCAAACCCCAACGTGCAGTTGCCCGCCGAAGACCTGAAGCCGCTCTATGACTTTGCCGTGGGCTGCCGGGAGTGCCAGGCGCAACTGGCCGCGGCCCAGGCAAACCTCAAGGATGAACAGACGAAGACGCAGGCGCTCAGCAAGGAACGCGATACTGCCCTGCAGGCAGCGCGCGGCGGTTCGGTGCTGCGGCGCGTGGTGCGCGCGGGGAAGTGGTTTGTGATTGGCGCAGCGGCCGGCGCGGTGGCCGCGAAGCTAGCACACTAGCGCGCTGTAGAAAACCTACACTCAGTTGATGCCAGCCAAGAGCAAGCGGAGAGTCTCGTATGATAAGTGACTGGGAGCAACTCTGGGGAAACCTTGACTCAGAGTGTGAGCGGACTTAGACTGACTCCGCGTATGGCTCGTAAAGAGAGAATCGAACTCATCCGCAGGATCGAGGCGCGTCGCGGGTCGCGCTTAATCTGCTGCCTTACTTCAGATCGACCAAACGCCGCTGGGATCCTCGCGAAAGACTTCATTCCGATTTTCTTCAACCATCTTAGTACGTTCCAGGAATGTAAGAAGATTGATGTTTTGATGTTGACCCCCGGTGGCGACACGCTGGCAGCTTTTGGCCTGAGCCGTGTGATACGAGAGTTTGCCGAAAGAGTCGGCGTCCTCATTCCAGAAAAATGTCACAGTGCAGGGACTCTATTTGCATTGGGAGCCGACGAAATTGTTATGGGAAAAGCGGCTACGCTCACCCCGATCGACCCGAGTGTTAATAGTCCCCTTGGCCCGGTAGTAGAGATGGGCCCCGGTCAGCGCCAGTCGGTGCCCGTGAGCGTAGAAAGCGTTGCGGGCTATCGGAACCTTTTGAAGGAAGAATGGGGGCTGAAGGGTCAAGCACTGGGTTTTGCATTCAGAGTGCTTGCGGAAAGAATCAATCCGCTCGTGTTGGGCGACGTGTACCGTAGCCGACAGCAGATAGGGAGGCTGGCTCGGACGCTGTTGAACTGTCACCGCAGAGACGACCGAAACATCCAGTCAATCGTTGAGAAGCTAACCGGCGGCCTGGGTTCCCATGATTACCTAATTTCGCGTCGAGAAGCCCGCGAATTGCTAGGGAAGCAGGTAGCGCCGGATGATCCTGATTTGGAGGCCCTGCTCTGGGAGTTGCACAACGACTTTAAGAGTGATATGAAACTGGGCCAGATTTTCGACGTAGGGATGGCGCTTCATGCCGCGACCGGCGCAGGCCAGAAACTCCCTGTACCCGATGAGCAGATAATAGTCATTGTGGAAAGTACTATTGCCCGGGACCAATTTGAAAGAGTAATGCTATTATCTATGAACCAGATAATGACCCCTGCTGGGCCGACACAGGTGCCCCAGGCGGTGGTAGTTCGCGCCGGCTGGAAGCAGTACAATTAATCTTGATAGGGGGCATCATGGTCAACCAAAATGAGTCCCAAAATAATGCCCGTCCTCCAGTGAATCTGTCGGCGGACCCACCGTGGATCGGATTCCCCAGCACGAATTGGGGTGCATCCATAGGGGCAGCCTTCTCTGTGAGACTCGATCCACAGGTCAACGTAAGGCTGGACATAGTGGGTCTAGCTGAGGACGAGCGTGGGCGTTCGTCCCTCATCATCATGGACCGACTCACGAAGGAATTCGCTGAGTGGAACGATGATCTCCTCGGCGAACTCGCTCGCTAGGGCTTCCGTTGGCCGCGCCAGACTTCCTGGCGGACCTCCTCCGCGTGATTAGCGGATTCCACGACTACACAATTCAGCGGCACGGCGGTTTGGCAGGATTCAGGGACGAGGGACTTCTCCGTCTTTCCGTTGAGCGGCCTTGGATGACCGTTTTTGAGGAGCCTCTCTATCGAACGCCTTTTCAGAAGGCCGCGGCTCTCGCCGACGGCATTGTCCGAAACCATCCTTTTAACGACGGGAACCACCGATCCGCCCTCGCTGCCACACACATAATCTTGGGACTATTCGACATTCAACTGGCAGCCTCGGCGAACGAACAACGGGATTCGATAAGGGGTCTAGGCGCAGGAAGCCTGAGCCTGGATGAATTTGGAACCTGGTTGGAACGAAACTCGGTGCTGCGCTCGCGTCCGTCGAATTGACCCCAAAACATAGCTGACATGGTTATTAAGTCCTGTAATGTCCGAGGCACGACAGCACGGCAGTCTGTCAGGATCATTAACAGTCTCACCCCCCAGCCTCACTGGACCCCACCGCCCTAGCAATAGCCCCGGCTGGCGCACCCCCCGCGCCAGCCGGGGAAGTACGTAGAGAACGGCCCGGATATCCACAGAAAAGACGGAAAAGGGAAAAGAAAAGGCTTGACAGTGGGTCCTATAACAGATATTATGTTAACTACGAACTGAGTCTACTTTTGGCCCTGCCTCCGACCACCTACCTAAGGCCTTCCGGCCCTGGGTTCTTCTCTCCCCCAGCTATTTTTTCGGCGTGGTCTTCCCCGGTTTGATTTTCGCAACTTCAAAATCAATGTATTGTTGAACCGTGTGCGGATCCGCGCTGGCAACTCTGCGCCCGTTGACGAACACCGTGGGCGTGGCGCGCACTTCGAGCAACTGTCCATTGGCGAGGCTGGCGTCGATTTCGGCGGCGGCTTGCGGGCTGACCATGCAGGACTTGAAGGTGTCCGCGTTCAGTCCGGCGCGCCCGGCGAAGTCCAGCATCTTGTCCCAGGCAGTGGCGGCGGAAATAAGGTCCTGGTTGTCGTAGATCAGGTCATAGATCTTCCAGAAGGCCTTGGGGTTCTGTTGGTAGGCACAACGGCCGGCCAAGGCGGCTGTACGCGCCCAGGGGTGGATGACATCGATGGGAAAGTCCTTGAAGATGACCTTTACCTGGGGGTACTTGGGCAAGAGGCCGCGTAGTGCGTCGTGGAAGTTGCGGCATACGGGGCATTCGAAATCGGAGTACTCGACCAACGAGATGGGGGCTTTGGGGTCACCCAGGACGGGGGCATTGGCGGTCTGCATCTTGGCTATGTTTTCTGCCAGCGGGTCGGTGGTCAGGTCCGAAATCTCGCCGCGCAAGAGGTAGCGCCCATCCTTAGTTAAATACATCTTCAGCTTGTCCGAGCCTTCCTTGGACTTCACTTCGATCGGCACCTCAAGGATGCCGGAGGTTCCGAGCTCCTTGGGTGTGTCCACGGTGATCTCAACTTCCGGGCCCAGGGCGAAGTAATAGCGAAGAAAGGCCTCGACCTTCTGCGCCTGCGACGAAGCCGTGGTTGCCACGGGCTGTTGCGCCATGACGCCTACCGCGGCGAGCAAGAAAAGTACGAGCAGGGCGAGCTTGAGTGTGTTTTTCACGCGAGTCCTCGTTATATTTCCGTTCGTGATCATGGGATGAAGCGCTGCGCGATGGGAAACGGCCGTCCAAAACCGAAGGCGCGCGAGGTGATCTTCAACCCCGGAGCAGCCTGCTTCCTTTTGTACTCGTTGCGGTCCACGCGCAGCGCGATATCGCGGACGAGCTTCAAATCATATCCAAATTCGCCGGCAATCTCCTCTGGCGTTTTCACTTCCTCAATATAAGCCTTCAGGATAGCGTCCAGCACATCGTAGGGCGGCAGGGAATCCGTGTCCTTCTGATTGGGGCGCAACTCGGCGGAGGGCGGCTTTTCGAGGGTCGAGCGGGGGATCACTTCCCTTTCGCGATTGATGTGCTTGGCCAGCGCATAGACCATCATCTTGGGCACGTCGGAAATCACGGCCAGGCCTCCGGCCATGTCGCCATAGAGCGTGCAGTAGCCGACGGCGATCTCCGATTTGTTCCCGGTGCTGAGGACCATGGAGCCAAACTTGTTGGAGAGGGCCATCAGGTAATTGCCGCGGATGCGCGCCTGGATGTTTTCTTCGCTGGCATCCGGCGGGCGGTTTCCAAACGCGGGAGCCAGGACCTGATTGTAGGCGTCGAAGACGTTGGCGATAGGAATGGTCAGGAACTGTATGCCCAGACTCTGCGCCAGGGCCTTCGCGTCGCTCTTGCTGCCCTCAGAGGAGAACGGCCCGGGCATGGAGACGCCGAGGACGTTGGAGGGGCCGAGGGCTTCGACGGCCAGGCAAGCCACCACGGCGGAATCCACGCCGCCGCTCAAGCCGACGATGGTCTTCTTGAAACGGCATTTGCGGACGTAGTCTCGGGTGCCGGTCACCAGCGCCTGGTGGGCGTAGGCGATCTCCGTGGCGGGTTGCTCGTGGAGGTCCCCCTTGCCGGTGACGGTGTCGAAAAGGACGATGTCTTCCTCAAAGGCTTTGGCCTGGGCGGCCACTTCCCCGCTGGCGGTGAGGGCCATGCTGGCGCCATCGAAGATCAGCGAATCGTCCCCGCCCACCTGGTTGACATAAATCACCGGGCGCTGGTGATGGATGGCGATGGAGCGGAGCATGTCCACGCGGAGGAAGCGCTTGTCAAGGGTGTAAGGCGAAGCGGAGAGGTTGATGAGCACGCTGGTGCCCAGGGAGATGAGTTCGGCGACGGGGTCGCGGGCGTAGAGCGGCTTGTCCCAGAAGTTTTTGTCGTTCCATACGTCTTCGCAGACGGTGATGCCGAGCTGCTCGCAGCCCATACCATAGACATATTGCTTGTCACCGGGCTGGAAGTAGCGGGACTCGTCAAAGACGTCGTAGGTGGGCAGAAGCATTTTGGTCTGCTCGAAGACGACGCGGCCCTCGCTGATGAGAGCTGCTTTATTGGCAATGGACTTCCCTGCCCTGGGGTGGTCCACGCGGCCGGCGTAGCCAACGATGGCCGGAAGCGGCATTTGCGCGGCGAGTTCTTTCAGCGTGTCGAGATTGCGCTGGATGAAGGCGGGGCGTTCCAGAAGGTCGAGCGGGAGATAGCCGCAGATGCAGAGTTCCGAGAAGACCGCGAGTTCCGCGCCGCGCTGTTTGGCTTCCGCTGCAAGCGTAAGAATACGGGAGGAATTGCTTTCAAAGTCGCCGACCGTGGGGTTGAATTGGGCGAGGGCTATCTTCATTCGGTTTAAAGATTAGGATAAGTGGGGCGTGCGTAGAATGCAAATGGGAGGCGTTGCGGGATCAGGCCAGTTCTTAGTTAGCGCGCTTATCAGGACTTGACCCGGGAATTGCTGGCCAAAAGTTACGGATTACCCAAAACGGCATGGAAACACCGTTCGCCCACGGGATCACGGTGTTGCCGGAGCAGGACGAACACTGCGGATCTGGTTGACAATATCGATCGCCAGCCGCTGCGCGGCGGCGGGACCGTCAATTGCGGTGACCTTTCCCGTACCAAGGACCATGCCTGTTTTCGGGTTAATCATTTTGAAAATCCAGTCGTATGTCAGGAAGGGCCGCGTCACATCGATATAGATATCGGCCCCGTTGCGGTCGTCGACGACGCGGATGCCCCACTCCCGCATCTCGGGCCGAATGTAAAGCGCGTCCTGCAACAAATTGCCCTTCATCCAGATTGTGTGGGATTCCACAAATATCGATCGAGCAGAGCGAAGAATTCCTGCCGGATCGTTTCCTGATTCACGAATCGCCATGCCGTTCGCCGCCGATGTTCCGGTCGGTCTGTCCAGCTCTTCGCGCGGCAACTGCACGGCAGTGGCCAGCAGCTCCACAATTACTGCCGCCAGCTTCGGACCGGCGTCGAATTCATCGGTTGCTTCAATCGTGCCCGAAGCGAGTGTCAAGGACTTCGGCTGATAAACCAGCGTATAGGTCCAGTCAAACGTCATGACCGGCCGGTCAACCGTGATCGCGATATCGGCAGTTTGCCCGTAATCGGCGAAGCGCAATCCCAACTGCGGGAATATCGCTGTTTTATGAATATCGTCCTGCAGCTGCTCGCGGCGCAAATAAATTGTCTTGGAATGCACCGAAATGGTGTGCATTTGCCGCTGGTCCGGGCGCGGCAGAATCGGATTAGGGGGAACTGCTGGCGCTGCCCCAGGAGCGTTGGCAGGAGCAGCCGGGGAGGCTGTGGCTTTCGCGCCGAATGATTGTAGTCGTCCACCAGAGTCAAAACGCGTTCCACCGGATGCATTGGCGAGACCAGCAACACTTTCGATCGGTACGGCGAAGTTGATGTTCTGGCCGAGGCTGAATGATCCCACGACTATTCCGAGCATCCGAGCCTCACCATCGACCAGCACTCCGCCGCTGGACCCGGGCGCCAACGGTGCGGTGAACTGCAAAATCCGGTAACCACTACCTGCTCCGGGCACATCGTCGGCCATTCGCGTGGCGCTTAGGATGCCTGAAGATGCGGTCCAAGGCAAGCCGACGGCATTCGATACGACGAACACCACTGTGCCTGATGCTGCATTAGCGGAGTTGCCGAAGGGCAGGACCGGGAGCCCCGTGGCAGAGATGCGCAGTGCCGCAACGTCCCGGCGCTCATCAGACGCCATCAACTCAACTTGGTCGTAGATTTCGCCGCTCTTCAACCGCACCTGCACCTCCCGCATCCCTTTCACAACATGGTTTGCAGTAAAAATCACTCCATCGCTTCGAATGATCACTCCGGAAGCGACGCCTGCAACTTGGCCGTCACCTTTGCCGACGAGAATGGATACGGCGGAAGGCGACACTCGCTCCACGACCTGATCACCAGACAGCGCTTGGGGAATTCCGCTTTGCCCCATAACGTTCGATCCGCACACTTCCAATAAAGCCATAACGGCCAACAGCTTTAGGAGTCGCATAGCCCTCCCTCCCGATGCTCTACTCTGCGATGGGCAGGTCGGACTCGCCACACCGCCGAGAAAAGAGATAGACCGAATGAAGACCAGTGGCGTGAGGCAAGTATTTCTCCGAGCTAACGGGAAACCTGTGTCCGCGGACACTCGGGTCTGTGACCTGGGGCACCGTAGTTTTACGGCGATCGGAGGGAGATTGCAATTGGTACATCAGGCTTTACGTCTCCTTCCCTCTACGGAACATCTCCTCTCAGGCGGTGCAACCATGCTGAACGCAGAGAGGCGTTCCCTCCCCTTTCTTCTGGTCTTGTGTGTTGTCTTTCCCTCCCTGACGCGCGCGATGGAACTGACGCAGCCCACAGCGGACGCGTTCCAGTGCTATGTCCAACGCACAGAACTCCGCATACAAGGCGAGTTATCTGACTCGGAACACTTTCTCTATTTCGATTCCCTTCCCGAAAAGCAGAGAGCTTCGATGCTGGCACGTCTTCAGAGCGGGCATGTCGTCATCGAGCCGATGCGCACGCGCGACGACGGCAAAGAGATCAAAGTGCCCGATGGACTTGTTCACCACTGGCTGGCGATCGCATTCATCCCCGGCACAACGCGCGACCAGGCCGTGGCCCTTGCCCAGGACTATCCCCGCCATCCGGAACTTTATGCGCCTGACGTCCAACGTGCTACAGTGCTCTCCCACGTGGATCAGCACTTTTCGGTCTACTTCCGCTTCTACCGTCATGCCATTGTCACTGCTGTCTACGACACGGAATTCAGCGCCGACTATTTCCTCCCCGACAACGCCAGAGGCTATTGTTTTACCCGCGCTGTTCGCATCGCCGAGGTGCAAAATCCCGGTAAGCCGGATGAAAGAGAACTGCCCGTCGGGAACGACCATGGATACATGTGGCGGCTGAACCTGTATTCGCGCTACATGGAGAAAGACAACGGGGTTTACATCGAGATTGAATTCTTGGCGCTCAGCCGCAGCGTGCCGGCGATTTTCGCCTGGTTCGTCAATCCGTACATTCGTTCTGTCCCCAGAGACTACTTGACGAACTACATGCACGTAACAAAGAAGGCTCTTTCTCCAGACAATTCACACTCATGAAAGGCTGGGTGGCGGAACTCGCAGGCCAGAGGAGCGCCCACCGGAGCGGGCGTACGCTTCATAAAGCAGCGTTCGCTGAGACAGCGGCAAAAATGCCAGCGCTCCGGCGCAGAGCAGAACCAGGCCCTGTAGCTGCCCCAAGAACAGCAGTGGCGTGGCCGCCCAGATCAGGTCCAATAGCAGCACAAATGGAAATAGTATGCGGAACTGCCGCCCGATGTCCGCGAAGTCAAAGCTGAGCGCCGTGAAAAGATAGATGCGCAATGGGATTCCCAGCGTCGCAGCTCCGAGCAGCAAATAGGCCAGCGTGTGCGTGCTATAGAGCTCCCGGCTGACGCGAACTACGTCATGGAAAAAGTGAAGCGAAAGGGCGTACATGACCAGATAGCCGACTTGGATGGTCATGAAAAGAACTCGTGCCGACGGCCGGGAGATCGCCAGCGTCGATACGGCCGAGGATGCGACCTGTGCCGAGTCCACCGGAAGATGAAGCTGCAAGCGACTTCGCACGCGAAGGAGATCGTCGAGCAGCGCTCGTGCGCTGGGAAAACGGTCCGAAGGTTTCTTGCTGAGACACCGCAGAACAATCATCTCGATGTCTGCTGGAATCTCGGGATTCTTTGCAGTGGGCCTGGGATCCTCCTTGAGAATGTTCGCGATCGTAGAAGTTGGGGAACTCCCGATAAAGGGATTGGAGCCAGTCAACATCTCGAACAAAACTAGCCCGAGCGCAAAGAGGTCCGTTCGACTATCGAGATGCTCGCCCTGAAGCTGTTCCGGCGCCATATACTCGATCGTACCGACCAGCAGGCCAGAGGCAGTGGACAAAGGAATGGTGTCATCCGCTCCCGAGTCCTGGGAAGCCGAAAGCGAAGAAAGTTTATGCACCAGTTTTGCGAGGCCAAAATCCAGAAGTTTTGTATCGCCTCGCACGGTGATGAATATATTGGCTGGCTTGATGTCGCGGTGAATTATTCCTTTTGTGTGGGCCGCGTCCAGCGCATCGGCTATCTGAATGCCGACGTGGAGCGCCAGATCCAGAGAAACCTTGCCACGGGAGATCCGCTGTTTCAGCGATTCCCCATCCAAGTACTCCATAACGATATAGAAAGCACCCTCATGCTTCCCGATCTCGTGGACGATGCAAATATTGGGATGATTGAGTGCCGATGCCGCCCTGGCTTCCCGACGGAAACGTTCCAGTGCTTGGGGATCCTGGGCTAGGTGTGTGTGGAGAAACTTCAGTGCGACGGGACGCCCGAGCTCCGTGTCCTCGGCCTTATAAACAACCCCCATCCCACCGCCGCCGAGCCTTGCTATGACACGGTAGTGGCTAAGTGCAAGACCCACAAGAGGATCATGACTCCGGGTTCTGCTCGGCATAAGCAGCCCCTTGCCTTTCCTTCTGTGCCGCATCGTAGGACTCTCGATGGGTCAAGTCAATGGTCGATCACAAAGGGCGAGTTCGGTGCCGCGTTGTTTGGCTTCCGCTGCAAGCGTAAGAATGCGGGAGGAATTGCCTTCAAAGTCGCCGACCGTGGGGTTGAATTGGGCGAGGGCTATCTTCATTCGGTTTAAAGATTAGGATAAGTGGGGCGTGCGTAGAATGCAAATGGGAGGAACTCTCAAGCCAGCTCAGGGTTTGGGGTGCGCGGCAAAGAAGTTCCAGAGGATGTCGTTGGTCGTGGTCCCCGTGGTGGAGTTAAAGTCCGGATTGTAAGGCACCTGCCCCGGTAAGTTCATGGCCCCGGAGTACCATCCATGTATTCCCCCAAATAATCTGTAGAACCTCACCTCCACTCCGCCGTTGCACCCGGTGGCATCTTTTTCGCCGAGAGAGGTGATGTTCCCCTGCGCATCACACAGCGGGAGCGAAGAGTCGAGAGCAGTGCAGCCATTCGCCGGGGTCTGTATCCAGTAGTTGAATGTCACTTCCTGGGATGCCACGCCCTGCTGGGCGCAGTAAGGGATGACGGTGTCAGCGTCGCCGTGAAAGATCTGCACTGAGACGGGCGCCCTGGCCGGGGGTATGCCTTGTACGTTGCCGCTGAATCCATACAGTGTGCCTTCCACGATACCCACGGCGGCCACTACGTCGGGCATCTCAATACCTACGCGATAAGCAAACAGCGCCCCGTTCGATAATCCCGCGAAGTATACCTTCTTCGGATCAGTATGGATTTCCGCCTCGACGGCGCTGACCAGCATGCGCATAAAAGCGATATCGTCGGGCGGGTTTGGCGCCCACATGGAGTCGTCGAAGTAGTTGTGCCAATCCGTAATACCCCCCGACTGCGGGACGACAAGAGCGTAAGGATAGGCGACCGCGAATCCTGTCGCGTCCGCCTTACTGCTCATCCCACTAAGTTGTTCGATCTCCGCACCGGTGCCGCTGGAACCATGGAGTACGACGACCAGGGCGCTAGAGTTGGCCTGAAAACTCGCCGGAACATGCAACAAGTAGTAGCGGGAGATTCCGTTTACGATCACTTCCCGGCAATCCGCAGTGTTGCTGGCGCCAGTACATCCGGTCAGGGCGGGCGGGGTAGGCGAGACAAGAGTGGAATTTTGCGACCCGCACGATCCCGCCAGAAGAAACACACACACGATCAACCAAAACGCCAAATGACTTAGAATCCGGGGCCGCCGCAAAATGGCAAGCATTGCCGTAGCCCTCCATGTTACGAATTCGAAGACAGTTTCTTGTCTTCCTCCGGCGAGCGCGCCGTGGGGGGGCAGAGAAAACTTTTGTTTATTCTACCTCTACGTAAAGAGACGTGTACCAGTGGGCTCGGGTTTCAATCTCCTGAGTGGAGACGGCCCAAAACCCGGGAAAGGGCATTTTTGACGGGGTAGAAAACCGCGGAGCACCTCAGCGGTCCAGGTAAAAGCCATCCCTGGTTTGCACGATGGCGTCCTTCTGCTTCACGGCGAGGTGCAGTTTGTGATACCCCACGGGAGTGTCCGCTTTCACTGGCGTGTACCCCAGGCTGTATTGGTAGCGAAGTTCTTCATCGATGGCGTCGTAAATTGTGTCGATGGGCTCTTTCTTGGAAACTTCAAAGAAGCGTCCGCCGCTGGCTTCGGACATCTGTTTCAGAACTTTTTTTCCGTCGGGATGCGATTCTTCCGTACGTGGCGGATAGCCGCCGCCCCTTCCACCTCTTCCGCCCATGCCGCCTCCCATGTGCGGACCGCCGAATCCTCCCCCGTTTCCATAGCCTTCTTTATCGGCGAACAGGATGCAATACACGAGGGTATCGGCGCGCTGCGCAGTCGCGATGGCTTCCGCCAAAGTCTCTTTGCTGCCGTGGTCGACGCCATCGGTGAGGATCACGACGGCCTTGCGGCCAGGCTGTTTTTTCATCAATTCGTCGGACGCCAGGAAAACCGCGTCGTAGAGCAGCGTGCCGCCACCGCCCCGGCCGTGCGAACCACGTCCACCCCCACCACTGCCGCCCGAGGAGCCACCGCCGCCACCCGAGGAGCTACCCTGCGAGAACTGCGGCGCAGCAATTTGATCGATGGCCGCTTGCAATTTTTGGCGGGAAGAGGTCAGGTCCTGAAGAAGCGTAACTTCCCGGTCGAATTGAATGACGAAGGCTTTGTCCTTGTCCACGCGCAAAACCTGCTCGAGAAAGGTGCGGCTGGCGGCGCGCTCCTGATCCAGGACGCGCCGTTGGCTCATGCTGGTATCCACCAGCAATCCAAGCGTCAGTGGAAGATCCGATTCCTTGGCGAAATAAGTGATCGTCTGGGGCTTGCCGTCCTGTTCCAGCGCGAAATCATCCTTGGTCAAATTGCGGACGATGTCCCCATGCTTATCGCGCACGGTGACGAGCAGGTTGACAGCGTTGACATCCAGGGTAATGGGCGGGCCCTGTTGGCTACGCGCCGGCAAATCCACGAGGAGCAGTGGAACGGCGAAGAAAAGAAGGCTCAGTCTAAGCCATCCTCGTTGATTCCGCTTCGCACCAACAGATTGAGTTTTAGACACTCTTTTAGACCTCCGCCCGTTCATGGCCATGGACCAGTGCCGTTCCAACTATTTGAGCCAAATGACGGTCCAAGCATCTGACGCGAACACGGTGAGAGTATTCTCGAAGGGATCTACTGGAACAAGTTGGAACGGCACCAGCGCTTCTCCTTCGCCGGATCTGCCTCGTTGGTTGAGGGCCAGAAGGCATAATTCAACGCACTGTTCTCCTAAAGGATAGTTCCCTGCGCGCCCCAAAAAAGTTCCCGGTAATCGGAAACTGACCTACTTCCGGCGCTGTTCTTTGACTGGGGATATGGCCCATGGTGGCGCGGGGTTCGCCCGAGGAGATTGCAAATGGGCGAGTGGGGCTCAGCCAGACTCCGATTTGCGGGTAAACTACTGAGCATTGCATAATATAGTTACATTGGAAAAAGGTCGGCCTGCTGCCAGAAGGCCATGATCAGAGTGGGGCGGCGACGCATACGTTTCAGGGCGCGGATGGCGTGCAGGCTCAGCT
>Ga0187866_1000135_pt1 | contig 96936 bp, 72 predicted proteins | sample June2016WEW_11_1_3_FD_133013 | JGI IMG/M metagenome (GOLD analysis project Ga0187866, IMG submission 133013) | Peatland microbial communities from SPRUCE experiment site at the Marcell Experimental Forest, Minnesota, USA - June2016WEW_11_150 | ecosystem: Environmental > Terrestrial > Soil >... | reverse complement strand
CTAAGGTCTCTACTGTCCTCGCTTTGTAATGATCAGCAATTTTTTCCACTGTCGGTATCTCTTCCGTGCAGGGGACGCACCATGTCGCCCAAAAATCTAGAAGGACAATCTTCCCCCGCATCGCCGACAACTTGACTTCACGGCCACTGAGGTCAAGCAACGTGAAGTCTGGAGCTTCCCGGCCAACCCAATCGGGCCGAGGATGGTCGCCACTCTTTGTGGCAAACTCAACTAGCCATTCGGGCGGAGGTCGATTCAACTTTACGGAGTCAACCGTGTAGACCCAATGCCACAGAGTTGCATTGTCACGATGGCCTTGCAGTTCCGAAAATTCCTCCTTCACAACCAGGAGGCGGTTGGCATCGATCCAATATCTGACCGTACGCTCCTCCGGTTTCCATCTCTCTCTGTCGTAGATAATTTCCAGAACGTTGCACTCGACCGGAACGCCGTCCAGTTCTAGGACCTGCGAGGGAAATTCTTTCACACTGACAACCCCAGCAGCTATTTGCTCATAAAATCCCCAATGGTTCGGCGTCGCCACCATTCGTCCAAGTGAATCTGGGGCCGCTGGCTTCCCATGCGCGTCAGTGATCTCAGCAGCGTGAAATGATAGAGCCTCTCCATACTTCAAGACAGGACTGCCTTTCGGAACAAAGCTGCGCCCGGCTTGGGCATCAAAAGTATTGACATGCATTTGCAGATCGGTGCCCGGTATGGTGCCGGTCAGACGACCACGAAACTCAAAGCTCCGCAGATTGTGGTAGTTCTCTGAGACGTGCCGAACCAATTCGACGAGACCATCTTGGGCGACCGAGGTCGTGCCAGAAGTGAAAATGAGGACCGCCACGCCAATCTTCGGAAATGTTCCCATGACGTCAAACTCTATCTGGATGAGTGTACCTGAAACTACCACTCGATGGAGCCTCAGATGCCTGAGTAACGCGGTAATCGGAAACTGACCCACTACCGAACTTTTCCCCGATTTGCCGTGACTCCCACCCTCAGCTACCATGATTGGGCTGACAATTTCCGTTTCCCCAGGACCCATGCAGACTTTTCTCGATCAACTCAATCCGGAGCAGCGCCTCGCCGCCGAAACCACGGAGGGGCCGGTGCTGATTCTTGCCGGCGCAGGCACAGGCAAGACGCGCGCGATCACCTTCCGCATGGCCAACCTCATCGCCAAAGGCATTCCTGCGGAAACGATTCTTGCAGTCACGTTTACCAACAAGGCCGCCGAAGAGATGCACACCCGCGTCACCGATCTGCTCTTGCGCGCAGGCGTTCCCCCGGAGCGTCCGTGGATTTCCACCTTCCATTCGCTCTGCGCCAGGCTGCTGCGGCGGGAAGCGGCCTCGGCCGGACTCCCCAAGGACTTCGCGATCTACGACGATGATGACCAGCAAGCCGCCGTGAAACTAGTCATGGCCAAGCTGCACATTGAAGATGACGCGCTCACGCCGCGCAATGTGCTCAGCCGCATTAGCTACGCCAAGAATCAGGCGCAAACGCCGGAGCAGATGCGCGGCCAGGCGTTTGACGCCGACGGCCGCAAGGTGGCGGACATTTTCGCCGCCTACGCGGCCCTCTTGAAGCAAAGCAATGCCCTCGATTTCGACGACCTGCTGTTGCGCGCGGCGCGGCTGCTGCGGGAAGCCCCGCAGGTCCGAAAACGCTGGCAGAACCGCTTCCAGTATTTGCACGTGGACGAGTATCAGGATACCAATCGCGTGCAATACGATTTGCTGCGCCTCCTGGCCAACGAGCGCCAGAATGTTTGCGTCGTAGGCGACGAGGATCAGTCTATCTACCGCTGGCGCGGCGCCGATGTCTCCATTTTGCTGAGTTTTGCGAAGGACTTTGCGAACGCCAGGGTCGTCCGCCTGGAACGCAATTACCGCTCCACGCAGAAAATTCTGGATGCCGCCGCGGCCGTGGTCGCCAATAATCCCGACCGCCTGGGAAAAACGCTAACCGCGGAAAAAGACCTGGGCGACAATCTCCGTTATTTCGAGGCTCGCGACGCCCAGGCCGAGGCCGAATTCGTCGCGGAGGAACTCGATCGCATTCTTGCTGACGATCCGGACCAGACCTGCGCCGTCGAATATCGCACTAACTTTCAATCGCGTTCCTTTGAAGAGGTCTTTCGCCGCCGTGGCTTGCGCTTCAATCTCGTGGGCGGATTCAGCTTCTACAATCGCGCCGAAGTAAAAGATGCGCTCGCGTACGTGCGCCTGGCGCTACACCCGGAAGACGACGTTTCCCTCCTGCGTGTTCTGAATGTGCCCGCGCGCGGCATCGGCAAGACCACCGTGGACGCTCTCCGCGACATCACCCAGCGGGAAAACCTTTCCTTCTGGGATGCTATGGAATCGCTGATGACCAGCCCCAACGCCAGCCGCTCCATCGCGCCGCTGCGCGTTTTCCGCGAGCTTGTCTTGGGCTTAAGGGAAGCCTATTCAATGAAGGAACCCGCCGACTTCCTCCGCTACGTCCTCGAGGAAACCGGTTACATGAACGCGCTGAAAGATCGCAACACCCCGGAAGACGTGGCGCGCACCGAAAACCTGGAAGAACTGGTGCGCGCGGTGGCCGAAAGCATCGAGGCCGGCGAATCCTTCACCGAATTTCTGGACGCTGCCGCCCTGGTCAGCGACGCTGATTCCTACGAGGGCAAGCCGGGCGTCACGCTCATCACGCTTCACAGCACCAAGGGGCTGGAGTTCGACCATGTGTTTCTGACCGGGCTGGAAGATGGCATCTGCCCGCACAGCCGCTCCATCAGCGAAGAAAAAGGAATCGAGGAAGAACGCCGGCTGGTGTACGTGGGCATGACGCGCGCGCGAAAATCATTGACGCTCACCCGCGCGCTCTACCGCCGCATTTTCGGCAACGAGCAGCAGATGCGTGCTTCCCTGCCCTCGCGCTTCCTGGGGGAAATCCCCAGCGAATTGGTGGATACCGTGCGCGGGTCGATGGCGGAAATCGGCGAATCGCGCCGCTATGAGCCCGATCCCGAGTATTCCTATTCCTCCGAGGAGTTTCTACGCCGGGCGCGCGGCACATCTGCGCCGAAGGAGCGCGCATCACAGCGGCGTGCCGCATCCACGAATACGCTTCGCCGCCCGGCCATCATGCGCGGCGGAAAAGCCGATCCTCTTCTGGGGCAGAAAGTGCGTCATCCGGAGTACGGGGTGGGAACGGTGGTTGGCGTGGAAGGTGAAGACGATGATCGCCGCATCTCCGTCAGTTTCCCTGGCCGCGGCACAAAAAAATTCATCGAACGCTACGCCAACCTCCAGCCCGTCTAGTGACCGACGCTAGCTCCGACTAGCTTTTGCCTTTGTAGGGACGCAGGACTCCTGCGCCCCAAGTCCGCACAATCGATGCGTCTTGCGTCTCTTGCTACTTCCCGGGTGTTACGCGACCGCCTATGTGCTTGAGGGTGCCCCATCCTTCGCGCTTTTCAGCGAAGGGTGGGCTCTTACGATCGAACGCCGCCAGTTGTCCTCTCTTTATTTCTTTGACTGGCCGTAGAGCATTGACGATTGCGGAACCAACCCGACCACTCCGCCCTAATACCTCGCAGGCTGCGTCGCCGCTTCCCCAACTTTGATCGCCGCCAGCCCCAACCGCCGCCGCGCCTCATCCAGTATGCCCGCCGTACGCGTAGCTCCGCAGCGCGAAACACCGAGCGCCCGCACCGCCAGCAGCGCATCCAAATCGCGCACGCCTCCCGCCGCTTTCACCTGCACGTGCGCGGGAGCGTGTTGACGCATCAGGATAAGGTCCGCGTGCGTTGCACCGCCCGAGCCGTACCCCGTCGAAGTCTTCACCCAATCAGCCTTCAGCTCACCGCAAATCTCGCACAAGCGAATCTTGTGCGCGTCCTGCAAATAACAATTCTCGAAGATTACCTTCACCTTGGCCCCGGCCGCGTGGGCAATCGCAATGACGGCCTTGATGTCGTCACGCACGTACCCCCAATCGCCGCTCAAAACCTTGCTGATGTTGGCGACCGTATCCAGTTCCTCGCCGCCGTCCGCGATGGCCTGACGCGCCTCGGCCGCTTTGATCGCAGTGGTATTCACGCCATGCGGAAAACCAATAGTCGTACTGGCCTTCACGCTGCTGCCGCGCAGCAATTCCGCGCAGCGCTGCAGATAAAACGGCATGGTGCACACGCTGGCAGTATCGTAAGCCAGCGCCACCCCGCATCCGGTCTCGAGATCATCGCGCGTCAGCGTCGGATTCAAAAGCGAGTGATCAATCATCTTCGCAACGTCGCTGTACGTATAGTCCATGGGAAACCTCTCCAAATTACTTTGCAGTGAATCCTTACTGGACGCTGCCTCGGTTTTATGCGCTCACCGGTTTCCAGCCCATCCAGTCCAGCATCCAGTGCCAAGAGGCTTCCTGAGTGCGATTGACCGGTGGTGGCGGGAAACTTTGCGTGGGGAAATTCACCGTCTTCCCTCGATAAGCGCCGGCGAGCTGTTTGAATACCTTGCCCTGCTCTTTCACCCGTCCATCATTGGTGAGCAGGCCTAGACTGTATTCCAGCGAGTTGAACTCGAACTTTCGGTCCACATCGTGGCTGTCCCAATAGCTGAACCAGCTCACGCCGGAATCAATGGCAGCCAAAACCGCCTTCTCCAGCCATTCTGACTGTTGCTTCTCGTTCAGCGCTTCAATGCAGGTATTGAACTCCTCCGCCCAAATCGGCTTCCGAGGATCGCCGGCATACGAGCGGACCAGGGCCGCCATCGCCGCAAGCAGCTTCGTGCTTGGCGGATCCATTGCGCCCCCGTACTTCAGCGCTCCTGACCAATACGGGTAGCAGTGTATGACCGGCATCGGCGCGGCCGCCAGGGCTTGCGGAGAGAACGTGTTCGCCTCGAACCAGGGCATCTCATCCACTCCGTTAACGTGCAGGCCATCAGGGCAGGCCGACCCCATGAGCGACAACATCTTCTTCATCCAGGCGTCGCCCACGCGGGGTTCCGTGCTCCAGCAAGTGTTGATCTCATTTCCAATGTCGAAGCCAATGATGTTCGTTTTTGGCTGCATCACGCGCGCCAGTTGCCGGATGAAGAGTTCCTGGGCCGTCCACATCGTTTCATCGCTGTAGAAGCCGGACCCGGCCTTGTTAAATGGCGGCAAAAAAAACCAGCCACTCAACTGGCCCGTGAAGACGGTCACCAACGCATCCAATTCGCGCTCGCCCATGAGCGTCAACAGTTGATCCAAGCGTTCCAGATGCACCGGGCTGATCCACTTCGGATTGGGTTGGAAGTAGGGCCAGATCAGCAGAATGCGCAGATGGTCCGCGCCCAAGGCCGCGATGGCATCCAGGTCTCGCTTGATGGGGTCCGCATCCCACTCGTTCCAGCAAAACCACCAGTTCTTCGAGGGCGTATAGTTCACGCCAAACCGGTGGCGGTCCAGGTCATGGCTCTTGGAAGGGACCGCATCGTGACTCGCCGCTCTCACTGCACTGGGGCCCCATGGCTTTGCAAGCAGAGATGTGCTGCCAGTCACGGAGCCCGCGGCCACAGCTCGCGTCGCGCTCCATAAGAAATCTCGTCGGTTCATTTCGCCAGTCCCCAGGGTAAGCAGCGACCTGCAGCACACGACGCCACGCAAATCGCTCGCGCATCACCCCGAATCCTCTTATTCAGTTCTGACACAGCGCAATTGTATACCCCCACCGCGCGCAAGGAACCTAAACTCGTGCCGCTTCCTCGCTGAGTGCGATGGCGTCTGTCCGGTTGCGCCTCTGCGCATATCGCGATACATTGAAACCCTATCATTCCCATTCCGTATCCGGCTGACTCCAACTGCCCCACGCGCCCGGATGCGAACGGAGAGCCCGCTTGGCCTCACATCTCTTCCGATGCAAGAGTATCGACCAGCTTCTGTCTGACTCCGAAAACGCCGAAATCAAACTAAAGAAATCTCTGGGCTGGGTGAGCCTCACCTCCCTCGGTATCGGCGCGGTTATCGGCTCTGGTATTTTCACCGTGATTGGCACGGCCATCGCCGGCCAGAAAATGCAGGTGTCTTCCGTACTGAACGCGCCCCTGCTGCAATACCTGATCTACCATTCCACGTCCTACGGGCGTCCCGGGGCTGGCCCGGCCATCGCGCTATCGTTCGTCCTCGTGGCCCTCGTGTGCGGTTTCGCTTCTGTCTGCTATGCGGAACTCGCCGCCATGATTCCCATTGCCGGCAGCGCCTACACCTATACCTACGCCACCATGGGCGAACTGATCGCCTGGATTATCGGGTGGGATCTCATCCTGGAATATGCTGTTAGCAACATGGCCGTCAGCGTCGGCTTTTCCGCGCACATCGTGGACTTGCTCGACTGGTTCGGCTGGCATCCCAATCCTGAATGGATTTCGCCTGCGTATCTCCCCACCGGCTTGCAAGACCTGCAGGGAAACATGATTTACGGCCCCGGCTGGCATTTTGGATTCAACTGGCCGGCCTTCATCATCGTGATGCTACTTACGGTGATCCTGGTTCGCGGCATCAAGGAATCCGCTGAAACCAACAACGTCATGGTCTTCCTGAAGCTCGTGGCCATCATGGTGTTCGTCAGCTTTGCCGCGCGCTTCATTCACCCCGCCAACTGGCATCCCTTCGCTCCCAATGGCTGGCCGGGAATCCTCACCGGCGGCTCGATCGTCTTCTTCACCTACATCGGCTTCGACTCCGTCTCCACCGCGGCCGAGGAGTGCAAGAATCCGCAGCGCGACCTGCCGCGCGGCATTATCGCCACCCTGGTGATCTGCACGGTGCTGTACATCGCCGTAGTAGTCGTGCTCACGGGACTCGTGCCCTGGCGAACGCTCCTCGACGACGCCGCTCCCGTCGTCAACACCATGAAGAAGCTGCACTTTGGCAACGTGCGCCTGATTGTCCTGATTGGCGCTTTGATGGGCATGATCTCCTCCCTGCTCGTCTTTCAACTGGGCCAGGCGCGCGTGTGGTTTGCGATGTCGCGCGACGGCCTGCTGCCGCGTATTTTTGGCCGCGTCCACCCGAAATACCACACGCCGGATTTCTCCACCTGGCTGGCGGGTTTCTTCGTCGGAATCCCGGCGGGTCTTCTCGATATCGGCACGCTCGCAGACCTCTCGAACATCGGCACGTTGTTTGCCTTCGCGCTGGTGGGCGCGGGGGTGCTCATCCTGCGTTACCGTGAACCGGACCGCAAGCGGGCCTTCCGCGCGCCGGGCGGGCCGCTGGCCCCGGTCGTCACGATTTTCACGTGCCTTCTGCTGATGGCCGGCCTGCCCATCATGAATTGGCTGCGTTTCTTTACCTGGCTCATCATCGGCCTGGTGATTTATTATTTCTATGGCCGCAGGAAGAGTACGCTAAGGATTGCTAACGCCAAGTGAGGGCTTTCAGGAAATGTTGCGCCGCGCTGATTCCAGGTTCAGAGGTGCCGCCGGTTTCATGATGTTCGCCGCGGGCCTCGCCATGCTCCTCCCTCTTCACGCAGCGGCCTGGGGAGATAACGCCCAGCGGCTGATCGTCAATCACGCCGTCGATTCTCTGCCCTATGACCTGCGGTCCTTCTTTGAAGCCAACCGTTCCTACCTGGTGCAGCACGTCAACGACCCGCTGAACCTTATTGATCAGCATCCGAACGAACGCAGCAACTATTTCATCGAACTGGACAAATACGGGAAATTCCCGTTCGATAAGCTGCCGCGGAGTTACAAAGCCGCGATCGCCCTCTACGGCAAGTCCAAGATCGATTCCACGGGCCTGCTCCCGTGGCAGATTGGCGTGTATAGCCAGAAGCTCACCGAAGATTTGAAGAATGGCAAGTGGGAAAACGCCAAGTTGGATGCAGCGTTTCTGGCGCACTTCGTGGCCGAGGCCTACGACCCGTTCAACACAACTGAAAACTATGACGGACACGCCAGCGGTCAGAATGGGGTCAATCAACGATTCAACGCCGCGCTGATTGACCGTTTCGGCTCCTTTTTCCCGGTCAACCCGCACGATGCTTCATTTATCAGCGATCCCACGGACCACGCCTTCGATGCCTGCCTTTCCGCGCACAGCCAGGTGGAATCGCTTCTCCTTGCGGACCGCGCCGCAAAGCGCGGGCTATCTTCCTACACCGACGAATACTACGACCACTTTTACAACTTGGCGGCCGGATCGCTGATCAAGCAGTTGTCCGATGCCTCCACCGACGTCGGCTCCTACTGGCTGACTGCCTGGATCAACGCCGGCAAGCCCCAACTCCCCCACTGAGCTGCTCTCCACGCTACGAAAGAAAGGTTTTTCTTCAGGAGGCCGGGACTTCAGTCCCGGCTTAGTTGCTCCAAGGCCAATGGGCTTTCGCGGTTATTGCGTCCGCCGGTTTTTGGCGGAATCCCCTGAAGAAAGGCTCTTGGGTATTTCCCCCAACCTCAACTGCCCGCACAAAAAGAGAAGACCCTGCTAAAATTCCAGCGTGAAACCTTCCACATTGCCCCCGCGCATCGCTTCCCTTCCCAAAGCCGAGCTGCATCTCCACCTCGAAGGCTCGATCCGCCCCGCCGTAGCCTGTGCCCTTTCTGCGCGGCACGGTTTCGCGTTGAGTGAAGACGAGGTACGCCGCCGCTACGATTACCGCAACTTCACCGAGTTCATCGAAGCCTTCAAATGGGTCACTTCTTTCCTGCGCGACCCGCGCGATTTTGCCCTGCTGGCCGCCGATCTGGCCGAGCAACTCCTCGAGCAGCATGTCGTCTATGCGGAGGTCACCCTCTCCGTCGGCATCATGTTCCTGCGCAAGCAGGATCCGCAGGCCAACTTTGAAGCAATCCTCGCGGCCACGGAGCCATTCGAGAAGCGCGGTTTACGCCTGAACTGGATTTTCGACGCCGTGCGGCAATTTGGGCCGGAGTTGGCGCTGGATGTCGTGGAAGCCGCGCGCCGTTGCGCTTCGCCGCGCATCGTAGCTTTCGGAATTGGCGGCGACGAATTGAGCATCCCCACTCACGAATTCCGCTATGTCTATTTGCGCGCAAAAAGCTGCGGCCTGCACCTCCTCATCCACGCCGGCGAGATCGGCGGGCCGGAGAAGATCCGCGAAGCCGTGGAAATTCTCGGGGTCGAGCGCATCGGCCACGGCATCGCCGCCATCCACGATCGTGCACTCATGGACCTCCTCGCGGAGCGCCGCATTCCCTTGGAGGTTTGCCCCACCAGCAATCTGCGCACCGGCGCGCTCGCCCTGCAATTGTATAATCCAGGCGCAACGCTCCAGCAGCACCCCCTGCCGCAATTCCTCCGCCATGGCATTCCAGTAGTGCTCTCCACCGACGATCCCGCAATGTTTCATGCTTCACTTAGCGCCGAGTATGAACTCGCAGCCGAGATGGGACTTTGCGAAGCGGAACTCGCAGCCCTCCATCGCGCGGGAGTAGAGCACGCGTTTCTCCCCAAGGAAATGAAGCAGGGCTATCTTGCCCGCCTGTGACGGACCTAGCGCGTGCCAACGGAAAAAACAAAAACGACGAATACGTTGCCCTCGATTCAAGTACAATCACCTTTTGGAAACCATCTGGGCTTCCGTTAAGTCCGGAGCCTTCAGGTTGCCAGTGCTCCCTAAGGACTCTCCAAAGTCCTCGTGACGAACATTGTGAGGATCATGTGCGGCCCCATCGCAATCATCTCAAACGTTTGTGGATGTTGCCCTTCCTCATTCTCTTATTTTCCGTTCTGCTCGCGGCCAGGGAGGCCACTTCAGGGACCTGGTATGTCGTCGTCAAGCCCGTGGCCAACATGTACCGGGAACCCAACGTCAACTCTGATGTGGTGTCGCAGGCAATCTACGCCAGCAATGTGACGCTCCTCCGAACCAAGAGGCATTGGGCATGGATCAGGACCCCGGACGAGTACAAGGGTTGGACCCAGCGCGCTAATTTGCGGAAACTCAATGGGCAGCAGTACGCCGTGCAGGGTCCCGCGGTCCGCGTTTCGCAACTCAGCGCTAATCTCTATCGCGAGCCCGATGTCACCAAACATGCTCCAGTTCTCACGATTCCATGGGAAAGCCGCCTGCAGGTCCTCTCCGATAAAGTGTCGGATCGCGAGGGCTGGCTCAAGGTGCGGCTTCCCGACGCTTCCGAAGCCTTTATCCAGACCGGCGATGTCAGCTCAGACTTCGCGCCTCTTACCATCGACCAGATGATCACCGTCGCGCGTAAATTTCTCGGCGTCACCTACACTTGGGGAGGCACTTCGTCTTTCGGTTTCGACTGTTCCGGCTTCACGCAGATGCTGCAGCGCCAGCGTGGCGTCATTATGCCGCGTGACGCCGATATTCAGGCAAAATGGAGCGGCGTCAGCGAAGTTCAACGCAAAGATTTGCAGCCCGGTGACCTGCTCTTCTTTGGACGTGGCGCTGAACACATCACGCACACGGGGATGTACATCGGGAACGGAGAATTCATTCACGATACCACCCACGAACACCCTATGGTTCAGATCAGCAAGCTGGACGATGCGCCATGGACCGGACTTCTGGTAGCCGCAAGGAGGATAAAGCCGTGAATCGACGCCAATGGTTGAAAGTTGCAGGAGCCGCGGGAGCCTTCACCTTGAGGCCCATCCGGAAGTTGCTGGCGGCGAACGACGCACCCCTGGCGAGCGACCACAAAGCCTCCGTCCAAGTGGAGCTGAAGCGCCTGATGTTGCGCCACACCTGGACCACCACCATGTCTTCCAACACCTATCGCGATACGGTGAACCTCCGCTACACGCGTGACGCCATCACCGGATTTGGCGAAGGTGCGCCCATCGTTCGCTACAACGAATTCCCCGAGCAGGCGAAGCTCGCCATCGACGCCATCCTCGACAAGATCGCTGCCGGCGATCCCTGGCAATTCGACGCCTTCCTTGCGGACATCCGCAAACTCCTCGGTGAGCGCCAGCACGCGGCCCTGGCCGCCGTGGATATCGCCGTGATGGATTGGATCGGCAAGGCGCTCAATATTCCCTTGTACAAGTATTTCGGCCTTGACCCCGCCGCCGCCCCCATTACCACATTTTCTATTGGCATTGACACTCCGGAGATCACCAGACAAAAGACGGCGGAAGCGGCCGCGTACCCAGTCCTAAAAGTAAAGGTGGGCCTGAAGACTGACGAAGAGACCATTGCCGCCGTCCGTAGCGTCACGAACAAACCGCTCCGTGTTGACGCCAACGAGGGCTGGACCGACAAGGAAGAGGCCATCCGCAAGATCAACTGGCTTGAGACCGAAGGCGTGGAGTTCATCGAGCAGCCCATGCCCGCTCACATGTTTGAGGAAATTAAGTATGTGCGCGGAAAGGTCCATCTCCCTATCATCGCCGACGAGGGATGCACCAGCGCCGCGATGATCCCGCAACTCAAGGGAGCTTACGACGGCATCAACGTGAAGCTCGACAAGGCCGGCGGCATCACGGAAGCCTACCGGTGGATCAAGATGGCTCGCGCTCTCGACCTGAAAGTGATGCTCGGCTGCATGGTCTCCAGTTCATGTTCCGTAACCGCCGCGGCCCACCTTTCGCCGCTTGTGGATTACGCCGACCTGGATGGCAATCTGCTCATCGCCAATGATGCGTTCGCTGGCGTGACCGTGGAAAAGGGCAAGCTCATTTTGCCGCAGGGTCCAGGTCTCGGCCTGCGCGTCCTTGGCTAGCTTGCGCTCCAGCAGCACCCCTTGCCGCAACTCCTCCGCCATGCCATCCTCGTCGTGCTCTCCACCGATGATCCGGCAATGTTCCACGCTTCGCTCCTCGGCGAATAGGAGATCGCCGCGCAAATGGGCCTCAGCGAAGCCAAACTCGTCTCCCTGCATCGCAACGCCGCGGATCATTCCTTTCTCCCGGACGAAACCCGCCGCGCCCATCTCGCCACCCTCCCGCGGAAATAATCCCGCCGCCGATTCTGCAACACAGGCTATGGCTCAGCTTCCGATTTGTGAGTTTAATCAGGAGTTGTAAATCGTTGAGGCGGTATAATGAATTCACTTAGTTTGTTACTCATGGAAACCATATGGCGCATGGATTATTCCAGGCACGCTCCCGGCTCCTGTTCAGCTTGATGGTGTTTTCATCCCCGCTGGGGGCACAGACGCTAACGAGTCCGGCCCGCAGTATCACTCTGCCGCGTGAGTGCCAGCACCCATTTCGGGAACTTTATCGATATGGTGGAGGGCAACGCCTCGGCCTTAAGGTGAAGTCTGGTTTTTGTCGCGTCGACGTAGTTAGTGGCAATGTGAAAATGTTCAGCGGGCTAGAAGATGTAAAGACTATTGCTCCCGCACCGAAGAGCCTACTGGTAGCCGCTGTCAGCGGTTTCTATCGCCTAAAAGTTCTGAATGATATGGGACAGTCGCAATTTGAAGGGGACCTCGATTCGAGCGGGTGGACCGCCATTTACTGGAGCAATGATGAATCACACGTTGTCGTGCTCAGTTTTCGGGGTGAAGGTGATGAGGCAGACACGGCCACGATTGTTAATCTCACCCAAAAGAAAATGAAGAGTATTGACTTCAACCCTCCCGTTCCAGTCCGATTCGACGCGAAATCGGAGACCATCCGTGCGGAGACGGTCAACGGCAAGACCCGAAAAGTTGCAGTTTACGACCTGGAGGGCAAGTTACTGCCACGTGAGGCCCCACAGAACGCTCAGAGAGAACGCATCGAATCTCCAAACCGCACCTACTACTACTTTCCAAAGTATGAGATTGGCGAGGGGGACACCTCAATCCGTAAGAGTTCAAGCGGCGACGTCACTTTGAGGTTGCCAGAATACAAGAGTGTGCACTCGCGAAACGCAGCATTGTGGGACAACCCTCAATGGAATCCGGTCGATGATAATTTGCTCCTGGCTCTGTATCTCCCCAGTGGATTCGGAAAAGAGGGCATCCGTGGTGAGATTGATGTTTTCTCGGTTTCACAAGGGAAAGTGGTAAGAGCTTTCCCGGTGGAAGAGAAAGCCACCCCTGCATACGGCTGGTCGGCGGACGGCAAACATGTCGTTCTTTGCGATGTGGACTGCTCGTTCCATTCGGTTCCCTAGACGACCTAATGGCAGTTAGCAGCAAAGTGCCGAGAATGTTTCCCTTGCTTGTGCCCGGTTGCTCGCGTAATCGAACCTGACCCACTTCCGTCCCCTCAGGCCAGCGTGAACACGCGCAACGGAATTGCTATACTAACGCCATGAAAGCTCACGTCTGGGTTATGCCGAAACGCACTGTTTTGGACCCGCAGGGTCAAACCATTCAACACGCTCTTGCCGGCCTGGGTTACGCGCAAATTTCTGACGTACGCCAGGGCAAATTTTTTGTCCTTAATCTCGATGGCTGGAACCGCGAAGAAGCGCAGCAGCAACTCGAGCGTATTTCCAAGGAAGTGCTCGCCAATCCGGTCATCGAGGAATACCGCTTCGAGATCGTGGATTAGCTGCGATCCCACAGTTGTCTTCGGGAGGGCACGGCTTCAGCCGTGCCGGTAAGCTTCCGGAGTTAAGGGTTTTAACCCCTGAGGTGCTGGAGTGAGTATTCCCAAAGGACCCCGAATGGAACTCGCAAACTCCCACGAAAAGCCTGTCGCACGCACAGTCGCCCGCCGCAGCCCACTTCCCTTCTGCTCGTTCTTACTCTTGCTCGCGCTTCTCGCAGCAAGTTGCCAGAAGTCTCTTATGCAGGTGGACGACCCGCAGCTCAAGCCCATTCAGGAAATGATTGAGACCCAGTTGCCCAAGGGTTCCACCGCCGACCGCGTCACCACTTTCCTTTCGGTGCGCGGCTACGAGATGCAAACCCCCGAGAAGCCGGGCACGCTGGTCGCCACCATCCGCCATATTGATACCCAGACGGTGCGGCCAGTCACCGCGCGGGTAACCTTCTATTTCGACGCCAAAGGCAAACTCGACTCCGTGGAGATGACCCGCATACCGAATCAGCCCATCGAGTGACTATCCCTGGGGGTTCCCCGCCCTTTTCGCGCCGACGCAACATTCCGCGTGTTACCCTGAGAACACTTCCTTTAGGAGAACTCCAGTATGTGCGGCATTGTCGGCTATATCGGCCCCAAAAAGGTTGTTCCCGTAATCATCGAGGGCCTGCGCAAACTTGAATATCGCGGCTACGACTCCGCCGGAATCGCGGTCGTCAACGCGGCCGGCAAAATGGACATTCGCCGCGCTCCGGGCAAATTGCGCAATCTCGAGGAGGCCATCCAGAAAGCTCCCCTCGACGGCACCTACGGCATCGGCCACACGCGCTGGGCCACGCACGGGCGTCCCACGGAAGAGAATGCTCACCCGCACCGCGACTGCACCGGGCAATACGTTGTGGTGCACAACGGAATCGTCGAAAACTACCTGGAGCTGAAGGAAAAACTGCAAAAAGTTGGCCACAAGTTCGTCACCGAAACGGACACGGAAATCGTCGCCCATCTCGTCGAGGAATATGCCAAAACGCTTCCCTTCGAGGAAGCCGTGCGCCGCACCTTGAAAGATCTCCGCGGCATCTACTCGCTGGTATTTATCTCCTCGAAAGATCCCCAGAAGCTGATCGCCGCGCGCATCGGGCCTCCCTCCGTGATCGGCTTGGGCGATGGCGAATATTTTGTAGCCAGCGATATCCCCGCGCTGCTCGAGCACACTCGGGAGATTTTCTTTCTTGCCGATGGCGACATCGCCATTCTTTCGCGCGACGGTGTACGCGTCACCGACCTCGACGGCAAGCCGGTCAGCCGCCCCTCTCATCACGTCGCCTGGGACCCCATCATGGCGGAAAAGGGCGGCTACAAGCATTTCATGCAAAAGGAAATTTTCGAGCAGCCGCGCGCCGTCCGCGACACCATCCTCAACCGCATTTCCCAGGACACCGGCAAAGTCTTCCTGGACGAAATGCAGATCACCGACCAGGCCTTTCGGGCCTTCGAGAAAGTGCGCATCGTCGCCTGCGGCACAAGCTGGCACGCCGCACACGCCGGCAAGTTCATGATCGAGAAACTCGCGCGCATCCCGGTTGAGGTGGATTATGGCAGCGAGTTCCGCTATCGCGATCCCATCCTCGATTCCAAGACGCTCACGGTCTGCATCAGCCAGTCCGGCGAAACCGCGGACACGCTGGCCGCCCAGCGCGAGGCCAAGCAGAAAGGCTCGCCAACGCTGGCGATTTGTAATGTGATGGGTTCCATGGTCACGCGCGAGGCCGCCGGCACTCTTCTGACGCATGCCGGACCCGAAATTGGTGTCGCTTCGACGAAGGCCTTTACCTCGCAACTCGCTTCCCTGGTCCTGCTGGCTTCCTACCTCGGGCAGATTCGCGGCAAGCTTTCGCCGGAAGCGGCGCGTCACTTGATGCTGGAATTCACGCGTATCCCCCACAAGATCGAAACGATTCTGCAAGCGGATGAGACCGGCTTCTACGAAAATCTGGCGCGCCAGTTGTTCCGCCATACGGACTTCCTATATCTCGGGCGCGGCGTTCATTACCCCATCGCGCTCGAAGGCGCGCTGAAGCTCAAGGAAATCTCCTATATTCACGCGGAGGGCTACCCCTCCGGTGAGATGAAGCACGGTCCAAACGCCCTGATTGATGAGAACCTGCCGGTCGTGGTGCTGGCCACGCGCGACGATTCCGATCCCGCTTCCCTCACGTTGTACGAGAAGAGCGTCTCCAACATTAAAGAGGTGAAGGCGCGCGACGGCATCGTGATCTCTGTCGTGACCCAAGGCGATCATCTCGCCCGCGAAGCCTCTGATCACATCATCGAGCTGCCTCCGGCGCCGGAATTGTTGGCGACCATGTTGGAAATTGTGCCGCTGCAATTGCTGGCCTACCACATCGCCATCCGCCGCGGCTGCGACGTCGATCAGCCCCGCAACCTCGCCAAATCCGTCACCGTCGAGTAGCGACTTCCGTGTCGTCGCCGACACTCAGACCGACTCTTGGGTCTTTCTTCTTCCTGTACGGGCCGCTTTCTGCTTATCCTGAACCTCGAAGGCTCTATCCTTCGTGTCTTGTGCGAAGAGTGGCTCTTACGATCTAACGTCACGAACCCTCTTTCTTTCTGCTCTTTGCCCCTTCGGAGTACTTTCCGCTGTGATCATTGCGTCAAACGCCCTGGTCATCCACTCCGTCGCTTCTCCGCGACGCTCCGCCCATCTGACGACTCTCGGTCATCAGTCACGAAGGATCGAGACGCCGGCCCGTGTTAGAGTAGAATTTGGTGTACATAGCAGATGGAGACATCCAACCAGTTCGACACTCCAACGAGATTTGTCGAGAGGCAAATCGCGCCCCTCGACAGGACGGCCGCTCAAAGCAGCCTGTCGTCGATCGCCCCAAGAGCGCAGAAGTTGATTGTCCATCTATTATTCGGCCTAGCAGTTCTCGGCACTCAGGCCACGGTGTCGCTGGCCCAGGCCGAAAGTCCATTTGCCATCCGCATCGACACGCGCGAGGTCGTGGTGCCAGTATTCGTGATTGACAAGTCATACTTCCTGGAGCAGAGATTCCGCCGCGGAGGGACTCTCCATATAGATCGATATTACGGCAAGGAAATCACCGGGCTCTCTGCGATGGACTTTCACGTGTTTGAAGATGGTTCGGTACAGCAGATCCAGAACGTTTCGGTTGAACCGTTGCGCTACTGGGGTGTATCTGACAATGTTTCTGCCCACGAAGAATCTTCGTGCACACCCAGAGGCATTTGGGCTGGCCCTGATCTGCAGCCGCGCGCGGGGCCACAACAGCACTTTAGGCTCGGCAACCAGAAGAGTGGGGGTCTGTATCTTGTCTCCTACGTACCTCCTCCATCTCCTGAGGGCTCTTGTCACCAAATCGAAGTCAAGGTGGACCGTGACAATGTGAGCGTCTCTGCCCGCAACGAATACTGCAATACAAAATATCCACCCTCCGACCCATTGAACGGAACCAAGCTTGGGAAACAAATGGAGGCTTACGCAGAGTCTAACCTGAGGGAAAAATCTCCCATCTCCGTCCAAATCGGTTCCTTCTTGGGTGACTTCGGCGCTGTCCGCGTTGATATCGCTGCAGAGTTCTCCGCCAGTGCTTTCAAGCGCAAGCGAGGCAATACGAATCCGTATGCAACGATCGCCGTACTGGGGATGGTATTTGACAGAAACAGCAACGTTGTCGCGCGCTTCAGCGATAGTGCCTGTTATTCCTCCGGATTTTGGAGTTTCTTCCCTGGTACACACTCACCCCCGGCCAGCATCCTCAAAGAATTGGAGCACTTGCTGACTCCCAACCGATATGAAACCCAGGTGGATCTCCCTCCCGGGGAGTATGATTTGAAGCTTGTGGTCACTGACGGGGAAAAATTCGCACGAGCGGAAGTGCCTTTGCAAATCGACGGCTCCAATCGAAATGGCCTCGCAATTAGCGGGATATCACTATGCAAGCGCTTTCACAAAGTAACTGATGGGCCGCCAGAAGGAGTCCGGGCACCTCAGTACGTTCCGCTGGTCAGCAACGGCATTGAGTTCACGCCTGCTGGGAACACTCGCTTTAAGAAAAATGACCGGCTGATGTCCTATTTCGAGATTCGTGAACCGCCACTCGCAGGAAGAGGATCGGCAAAGGCCCGGTTCCAGATGAAAGTCATGGACGCAAAAACCGGAGAACTTAAGACTGACGCTGGCGTGCAGGATGTGGACTCGGGAGTTGGGCCAGGAAGTTTCCTTATTCCGGTTGCGCGGGAAGTCGCAATCGACAGATTGCCCAAGGGCACCTACTGCCTGGAAGTCCAGGCTTCCGATTCTGCGGGAAACAAGACAGTCTGGCGTGCGGCGTCCTTCACCGTCGAATGACAAGTCTAATAGAGCGCGGGGCGACTCCGCGCTTGTCCGCCGATTCATGGCGCGAGCCCTATGGCCTCTCTCTCGGGTTCTCCTTTTCTCTCCTCAGGGCCAGCACCGCCGGACCCCGTCCAGACAAGTTCACTCATTCTTGCTTGCCACTCTGTGTATCATTCAGGGTCCTCCGGCGGCGCACACCCTCCATTGGTGAAAAGCGCCTGCCTTTCGTAGAATCGCGGCATGAGAATCCACCCATTCCTGACTCTCGGAATTGTTTTTTTCCTTCTGACTTCGTTTCCAGCCAGCGCGCAAACTCCACCACAGCGCCAGATCGCCATCACCATTGATGATCTGCCAGCTGCGAGTGCAAGCTCGATGACGGGCGCGCAAATCAACGAAATGACCGCCAAGCTTCTCGCCACTCTGCAAAAAGAGAAAGTTCCCGCCGTCGGCTTCGTCAACGAACGCAAACTCTACAAACTCGGCGAAGTGGACGACCGCATCAGGGCGCTCAATCAATGGCTCGATGCCGGCTTTGAACTTGGCAATCACACCTTCGGCCATACTTCGCTCAACAATGTCACCCTGCAGGCTTGGGAAGAAGACGTCATTCGCGGCGAAACGGTCACGCGCATGCTCCTCGCGCAACATCACAGGAAAATGCGCTACTTCCGCCATCCTAATCTGGATACCGGCCGCGATCTGCAAACCCGCCGCGAAGCCGAAGCTTTTCTCGCCGCGCGCGGCTACCGCATCGCACCGGTAACGGTGGACGCCTGGGACTGGATGTATGCCAGCGTCTACGATGATGCCCGGAAGCGCGGTGACACCGCTCTGCAACAACAACTCGTCGCTTCGTATCTCACCTACACTGGCGAGGTTTTTGAATATTGCGAAAAACTCTCCAGGGATCTTTTCGGCTACGAACCCCGGCAGGTCCTGCTCCTCCACGGCAATTGGCTGGAGGCAGATCACATTGCGGACTTGTTAGACGTGCTCCGCAAACGCGGCTACCAAATTGTCACGTTGCGGGATGCGCTGAGCGATGGCGCGTATAGCTCGCCGGATGAGTACGTCGGGGAAGAAGACACGGGCTGGCTCGATCATTGGGCCATCACGCGCGGCCGTCCGCCCCAGAATACGCCGGTGTTTCCGCAGTGGGTGATCGATCGCGCTAAGGCATTGCCACACGCGCCGCCGGAAGAGCCAATCTTCTGAGTGTCCGTCTTCGTTGGGGTTCAGCACTGTTCACCCTAAGTTGCGAAGCGCTGGAGCGCGGGTTTCTCACCCGTAGTACCTGAAGTGCTCCCAGAACGCTGGCCAGGGCTGGCGCAGGTTGCGGCACACAAACACGTCGGTATAGCCAGTGACCGAGTCATTCTCGATGCCATATCGATTTGTCAAACGACCGGCCAACTCGCAGGACTCGAAGTTCCGCTCCACAGAATCCCAGTGCATACCTACCACGATCACGGTCTGCGGTGGCGGATCACCGTAACCGCGCAGCCAGTTGGAGTTCATCCCGCTGATGGCTCTTGGCAAACCATACGCCGGGCCATAGAGGTTGACGGCGCCGGCCTCGCCTTCGTCGCCCGCCAGAATGCCCAGCCTTGCCTGCTCCCGCGCGGGCAATGAGTCGCGGATCTTGGCGACCGTTTCCACCAACTCCGGCCAGCCGATTTGCATATTGAAATTGCCGCCGTTCATACCATCCGCCACGCGCCACCAGGCAGAGTTCAGCGGAGCAATGGGGAGCGTCACTGCGGCGCCAAGCAAGCCCGCGATCGCCAGGGTTCTCCAGGTGACTTGCCGGACTGTCGAAGCGGAGCGGGGGCTGAGTGAACGCACCCACTGCTCGCACCAGACCGCACCTGCCGCGAGGAGCATGGGGTAAGCCGGAGCGAGGTAGTAATCGCGCCCTCTGGCGATGAATAACGCCAAGAGCGGAATAACATACATCCAGCCCAGCATGCGGTAACGCTTGCCTTCTGGCACGGCGAACAGGTACCAAAGCCCAGCGCACCATAGCGGCACTGTTACGATGTTGGTGCATTTCCAGAGCTGATTCGGCAGAAAGTAATCCGTCCAACCCCAGCGAATGTCGCGTGCGTGAACACTCTTCAGCCACTCGAGTGAAACAAAATGATGATGGATCTGCCAGACGATATTGGGCAGCATGATTAGCAAGGCTACAGCCGCCCCGCACCACAACCATGGGCTCTTCAGGTATCGCCGGGCTGACGTTAGAAATACGCCTCCCACAACTCCCAACACCAGAAAAGCCATCGCATATTTGGTCATCATACCTAAACCGATCGCCGCACCGACGGCCACCCACCAGCGCGGATCATCCGATTTGAGCAGGCGGATCACGAAGTAAGCCACCACCACCCACCACAAATAATCGAACGAGGTGTAACCCAAGAACCACCCAGCAACCAGCGAGGGCCCAGCGATTCCTGTTGCCAAGGCAGCCACGAGTTGCGCTTCGCGCTTGCCGCCGAGTTCACGGGCTGAGAGACCCGCAAGGAGCAGCACGAACGCCTGCGACAGCGCAGCGAAAAAACGGAAACCTTTAAGCGAAGTCCCGAAAAGTTCCAATTCCACGCGGCCAAGGAACGGCGTCAGCGGTGGATAGACCACGTAACCCCATTCCAGGTGGCGCGCGTTGCTGAATGTCAGCAACTCGTCGCGGTGGAATCCGTACTGGCCGTTGGTCAGTGTGTGCAGGAGAATTATGGCCAGCGCCAAAAGGATGAGTATTCCTAAATCACTCGCCCTCACGCCTTGCCAAATGCGAAGTTGTCTGGTCGATGACTCGTCTTGCCTCATTGGCCGCGATCCTGTCCGCCCTTCGCCTGCACAACCACGGGCATGTTGAAGAACAGGGGATTTTACTACGCGCGCAAGGCGAAGTCGCACACGTCGAGGCCCCTCTTTCCATCTCGCGCCCCATTTCACGGGCGCCGTTTAGCTTCCGCCGCATGCCATCGTTCGACACCGCGTACCAACTCCTCCTGATCGACGCAAAATATTGGTGGAGAGCCCTTAGGCGTGGGTCGAAGATTCCAAACTCCTGATAGACACAATACTCAGAGAAGTGGAGTGCCGGGAGGAACTTGTCCGCTTTGGCGACTTATCGTCCACTGACAGCACGATGGGCTTGCCGAGCCTGCTCTTCTAGGCTGCCGCGGAACTAATGGAGCTTTGCGTACTCCGCCTTGGCGGCGATGAGGATGGGAATGTCCGGGTCGGCGTCTTTCCAGAGCGTGAGGAAATCCTGATACGCCGCCTTGGCTTTGGCGGTGTCGCCTTGAAGAGAGTAGGCGCGCGCCAATTGTAGCCGGGCCAGTGCGCCATATATTAAGCTCCCTACTTGTCCGCGGTGGTCGATGAACTTCTGAAATTCCGCTGCTGCTCGGTTGCTGTCGTTTAGCGTCAAGTAAGCTTCCCCACGCACGTAGACTAGGACTAGGTCACCTGACCCACTCAGTTCAATTGAGCTCGCCGCCTTCAATAATTCGATGGCCCCGTTCAAGTCCTTCCGCTCTAGGGCTACTGCCGCCCGAATTGTGGGTAGCCAATATCTCTGAACCAGCGTGTCCAGCGGGTAGGTTTTATCGAGTTCGGTGGCGAGCTTCTCTGCCCCTGCCGTATCCCTCGCCCGCGCCAGTGCCAGCGCCGCCACGCACCGCACATCGCGGTTCGGAGCCAATTTCAACGCTGCATTCGCTTCGGCGCGTGCCTGCTCGCGGTTGCCCGATTCCACCTCACGAAGCGCCGCTTGGGCCTGATAGGATGCCGCGGTCTCTTTGGCATCATTGTACTCGGCGGAATCCATTGCTCGCCGCGTTAGTTCGTGCGCGTTCTTCAGCTTGCCGTACCAACCTTCCGTGTCCGCCTGCGTAGCGAGCATTGCGTCTTCCGTGCCCGGCTTGCCCATGGCGGCTGAGACCAACTGCGCCATCTGCGCCGTATCGCCCCTCAGAAAAGCCAATTGGTAGCGGCTCGCGAGCAGGGTCTCGCTCTCCAGTTTGCGCTCTTCGGCTAGCTTATACACCGCCTCCGCTTCATCCAGCTGGTTGAGGGCCATGTAGGCGCCTCCGAGGTTTCCATAGTTGACGCTACTATTTGGGTCCAGGCGCAGCGCCTCTCGATGTTCCTCCAATGCCTTTTCCAGGTTTCCAAGGCTTGCGTAAATAGCTCCCAGGTGCACGTGAAGGGCGTAGTCCCTCGGGTAGCTCTGCTGCCATACTTCGTATGCCGGCACTGCCTTCTCCAGCTCTCCTGTTCCGGTCCAGTAGTAGTTTGCCTCTATGTAGAACCGCTCCCGCTCGCTTACCTTCCCCCGCAGTTCGTAAGCCTTGCGGATATTCTCGGCCTGCCGCCCCGGCTCGCCGAGGTTGCCGTACACGGCCGAAATGGCCCGGTAGGCTATGGCGAAGTTCGGGTCGAGTTCCACTGCCCGCTTGAGGAAGGGCAGAGCGGCGGTGTTTCCTTTCGCAAAAAACGTCTTACGTCCAAGGCTGTAGGCTTTCAGCGCCTCCAGCGATGGCGTGGTCGCTTCCTCCACTGGCGTGGCGTATTTCTCCCCCGAGCTGAGCGACTCGCCCAGCTTGCCCCGCAAACTTACTGCCGCAGCGTCCAGAGCCTTGAGCACCGCTTCTTTCCCCGCCGCCTGCTCCTGCGCCTCGGCCAGCACATCGCCCGTGTCGCAGTTCACGGCCTTCAGCCCAATCACGTACTGGTTGCCCAGTCCCGCGATGGAGCCGGTCAGCATGGCCTTGCTGCCCGTGCGCTGGCAAACCTCGTGTGTAACCTCCGGCGTCAACCGGTCTCCGGGGGGACGGCCCATCAGCTTCAATGTGTCGTTCACCCTGCGCTCGGAAAGCAGGTTGAGAAACGGCGATTGCTCAAACTGCACCGAGAGTCCCTGCTTCAACGTGTCATCAAAAACCGCATCGCCCGTCTTGTTGTCGAAATCGGAGAGGACAATGGTGTCCTTGTCAGTCAACGCGTGTGCCTTGCGGGTGTGGAACAACCAGCCGCCCACTGCCAATCCGATGACCAGTACAGTGGCGCCAGTGACCGCCGCCCATCGGAACCAAGTAGATTTTAGAACGGGCTTCAACCCGGTCTCGACTGCTGCGATGGCTGTACGGCCCGACTCGGTATCGCGCTTCAATCGCTGCAAGTCCGTGCGGATATCGGCTGCACTCTGGTAGCGCAGCTTACGGTCTTTCTCCAGTGCCTTGCCGATGATGCGCTCCAGTTCTGGAGATATCTCAGGATTCACTCGCGCCACAGGGGTCGGCGCTCGGTTCAGAATCGCATCGTGAACGACTGCGGTTGTGTTGCCGGAAAATGCCATCCTGCCCGTCGCCATCTCATACAGCACCGCGCCGAACGAGAACAAGTCCGTTCGTGTATCCAGTTCTTCCCCTCTCGCCTGTTCCGGCGACATGTAAGCTATCGTGCCCATCGTCGTTCCGGGACTGGTTAAGAGTTCCCCCTCTGTGGCGGTCGGCATCTCGGAAACAGCTATGCTTGCGCCAGCAGGGACTACCTTCGCCAAACCAAAATCAAGGACTTTGGCGTTGCCCTGCTTGGTCACGAAAACGTTCGCAGGTTTGATGTCTCGATGGATTATGCCTTGGGCGTGTGCTGCCCTGAGGGCATCCGCAATTTGAATCGCCAGTTCCAGCATCTCCTCGAACGGAAGCGGCTTCCCAGAAATGCGGTGTTTCAATGTTTCGCCGTCTAGAAACTCCATTGCAATGAATTGTTGGCCGTCCTGCTCGCCGATGTCGTAAATCGTGCAGATGTTCGGGTGATTTAATGCCGATGCTGCCTGTGCTTCGCGGCGGAAGCGTTCGAGAGCAGCGGAATCGTGGAGCATTTCGGTAGGTAGGAATTTCAAACCGACTGCCCGATGTAGCCGCGTGTCCTCCGCTTTGTAAACGACACCCATCCCCCCGCCGCCAAGCTTTTCGATGATGCGGTAGTGCGAGACGGTCTGTCCGACCAGAGATGGGAAGTCCGCCATTTTGCGCTCATATTAGGTTTTGTCAGAAAGCAAGTCAATGAAGAGAGGAGGATGGATCGGCCCCGTTTCGAGACTCAATCACGGTGCAGCCTAAACTGGGGGTGCAAGAGGCTGCTTGCGCAGCGTTTCTTTGATCAGCCCTTGCTGCGGTCGGTAAAGCGGAAGAACAGCGATTGTTTCGCGACGGGTGCCGCCAGCTCGTTAAGCGCCCCCATTTGGGAATGAGAAAGTGGCGTAAAGTCGCGCGCGATCTGTACGTTCTCCTCAAGCTGCTGAATAGTGTCGCATCCGACGATCACGGTGCTGACCGGGTGCGAAAGAGTGAAATGCATCGCCTGACTCATATTCATGACACCTGAACGCGTGGCAATCGCCGATCCCTCCCACGAATGCTGCTGTTGTTCGAGCGGAGGCGGAGTCCATGTCGAAAGCAATCTGCCGCGCGCAGGCACCTTCATGCCGATGATGCCCATTTGCTTCTCCACAGCCAGCGGCAGCAATTGATCTGTGAAGCTGTGAATGTGCGTATCGGCTGCGTTCAGCGCCAACAGGATGGTGTCGAACGGGTGACGGTTCACCGCGTCGATCAATGCTTCAGGCCGGTAGTGGCCGGTGACGCCCAGAAAGCGCACCACCTTCTGTTCTTGCATCTGGAGCAGCGCCTCCATTGCTCCGCCCTTGCCAAAAATCGCATTCACGTCCTCTGGCAAACCAATGTCATGCAACTGCCACAGGTCCACGTGATCGGTATTCAGGAGGGTGAGCGACCTTTCGATCATGCGCAGCGAACCCTCACGCGTGCGTTCTTTCGTTTTAGTTGCAAGAAAAGCGTCCTTCCGCCGTGTCTTCATCACGCGGCCTACGTACTGCTCGCTCCAGCGCTCAGGACCGCCGTAGATCGAGGATGTATCGATGTAGTTCACGCCCAGGTCGAGGGCACGTTCAATAATTGGCACCGCGATGTCGAAGTTGTCCCCCTTCTCGAGTGCCGCCTGACCCCCCAGGCTGAAGATGCCCACCTTGTAACCCGTCTTGCCGAGGTTGCGGGTTGGCATGGCGGCCTGCGTATTGGAATTAGCGGGGAGAGGCGGAAACGTGGCGGGAGAAGGATATACCAGCACGGCGCCGTTGGTTAGAAGCGCTGCGGCAACGGCACCGCTTGTCTTCAGAAAGTTACGACGGTCTGAGAAGTTCGGTGGTTGCTTCACGGTTTAATCCTCCCAGGTTACATGAGGTTAAGATGCGATTTGTATCTTACCACAGCGTAGTCTCACGGCTCTCGACTCGCAAACGTGGCAGGCCGTCATATTAAGGAGAACCTCCTCAAGGCCTGATAAAAGCACAAACCGTACATGTGGGTACCGGGACGAACTTCTCCGCTTTGGCGACTTATCATGAGTTAGCCCGAGGGGAGCTACAACGTCTATAATGCGGAAACGGTATGCCGGAATTTGGAACCGGTATACCGAGCCAAAGAAGTGCAGTGAGTCCTAAAGAATCGTGCTGGTCAATGCCCAGAAGCACAATCACCTTCGACACCGTGCGGAATATCGGACTCGCGTTGCCCGGCGTGGAGGAGAGCACCGCGTACGGTCAACCGGCACTCAAGATCCATGGAAAACTCCTGGCGTGCGTGCCCGCTAATCGCTCGGCCGAACCCGCCTCGCTTGCCGTTCGCGTGGATTTCGATGACCGCGCCGAGCTGCTCGCTGCGGACCCCGATGTTTACTACGTGACGGACCACTACGTCGGCTATACCGCCGTGCTGGTTCGCCTGTCTCGCGTCACTCCCGATGGGTTGCGGGACCTGCTCGGCATGGCCTACAAGTTTGTGACCCGCAGCGCCACGCCCCGTTCGCCAGTGGCTAAGCGCCAAAAGCTCGGACCAAGAAAATAAATAAAAGTCCGAATCCGAGCGCGTAGCGGCGCACTCGGGAGTAATCCACATGCCTGATAGACGCGGTAATCGCAAACTGATGACCCACTACCCCTCGGATGAACCAGTTGGTCTTCCGCAAATTGAGGTCTAGAATAATCTCATGCGGCTCCGCCTCTTGCTTCCGCTCACATTCCTTTTCTTTTTCGCGCTCCCCAGCCTGTTAAACGCGCAGACGGCTACGCTCAAGGAAATCCACGCCGATGGCCTCAAAAAACTGACCGAGACTCAGGTGATTTCGCTCTCGGGCTTGTCCACGGGCGCGCAAGTCGGCCGCAAGGAACTTCAGGACGCCGCCGACGCACTGGTGAAGTCGGGCCTGTTCGCCAAAGTCAATTACAATTTCACCACCCACAACGATGCGGTTTCCCTGACCTTTCATCTCCAGGAGAATCCACGCCTCCCGGTGTCCTATGACAGTTTTCCCTGGTTTGCGGACTCGGAACTCGACGACGCCATCCGCAAGGATCTGCCCTTCTATGACGGCACGCTGCCCGAAGGCGGCGCCGTTGTCGAGCAAGCTGCCAGTTCCTTGCAGGCTTTCCTTGCGGCACACGGCTCAAACGTGCAGATCGCGCATGCCGTGCTGCTCAGCCCGCTGACCGATGGATCGATTCACCAGTTTCGCGAGGATGGCCTCGCGCTGCAGATTGCCAGCATGGAATTCAGCGATCCGCACATGAAAGAATCGCCGGCGGTGCAGCAGCATCTTTCGGAAATTCTCGGCAAACCCTATTCCCGCCTGACCATCGATATCTTCCTGGCCGAAGCGATTCGCCCGGTCTATCAGCAGGACGGCTACCTGCGCGCGAAAATCGGCCCCGCGGAGGTGCGCCTCTCCGGGGATCCCCACCAGAAATTGCCAGAGCAAATCCCGGTGTACGTGCCATGCCAGCCGGGGCCCGTCTATCACTGGAACGGCGTCGAGTGGAGCGGCAACCAGGCGCTTTCCACAATTACGCTCACGAGCACGCTGGGACTCAAGCCCGGAGATGTGGCCAACGGCATGGGCATTGAAACGGGATGGGACCGCATCCGCGAAGAGTACGGCCAGCGCGGCTATCTGGAAGTGAAATTGACGCTCGCGGCCACCTACGACGACCAGGCCCACACCGTTTCCTATGCCGTATCCATCACGGAAGGGCCCATCTTCCACTTCAACCAGATGATCATCACGGGAATGTCGCTCGCGGGCGAACGCATGATCCAGGAAGCCTGGCCCGTAAAACAGGGTGATGTCTTCGATAAAAAGGCCTTCGAGCAGTTCCTGAATCGCCTGGAAATTCACCGTCAGACGATTTTCAAGGATTTACCCCTACACTACGACACCGTGGGCCATTGGCTGCAGACCGATCCCGCGAAGTCCACGGTCGATGTCCTCCTCGATTTCAAATGACCTGACCCTCTGCTCAGTGCGCACCTCACTCACGCTGCCAGCCATCTTATAAGTAGCTTTCGAAAGGGCGCGGCTTCCCAGCTTGCGGAGAAAGTCTTTTCTTTAGGAGGCCGGGGCTTCAGCCCCGGCGTAAAAGCCTTATAACCAATGGGCTTTAGCCCCTGAAGAGAGTCTTTTGGCTGTTTTTTGGCAGCCTGCTCAGCCGTGCCGAAATGCTCCCGCGCGGCATGCTGCGGCGCTCGGCCATTGGCGCTATACTCATCTGTGCGATGAAGACCCTGGTGCACATCCACAACGAAGAGCCTTCGACGCACGCGGCTGGCGAGAAGGAGCAGCTCCTCTTTTCCAAGCTGGCCAACCTCCCTTCCCTGATCGTCGCGCTCTCCGGCGGCGCCGATTCCGCCTATCTCGCCTGGGCCGCCCATCATGTCCTCGGCGAACGCGCCCTGAGCGTGACCGCGCTTTCCGCGAGCTATTCCGCCTACGACCGCGAGCAACTGGAAAAATTCCTGCAAACCACCGGCATGCACCACGAATTCATCGAGACGCACGAATTGGAAAACCCCGCCTACCGCGCCAACGCCGCGGACCGCTGCTACTACTGCAAGGACGAACTCTTCTCCGCGCTGAACCGGATCGCCGTGGACCGCCATTTCGCCGCCATCGCCTACGGCGTCAACGCGGACGACCCCTCCGATTTTCGTCCCGGCCATCGTGCGGCCCACGAACACCACATCCTCACGCCCCTCCTGGAAGCGCAACTCCGCAAGTCCGAGATTCGCTTTCTGTCCCAGCGCGCGGGCCTGCCCACTTGGGACCGTCCCGCCTCCGCCTGCCTCTCCTCGCGCCTGCCCTACGGTACCGAAGTCACCGCCGAGCGCCTTTCGTTGGTCGAGCGCGGCGAAGCGGCCCTCCGCGAGATGGGTTTCCGCCAGTTCCGCGTGCGTCTCCATGACAACCTGGCGCGCATCGAACTCGCCCCTGCCGAACTTCCCCGCGCCCTCTCTCCGGAAATGGCCGCCGCCATCGCTAACGCCTTGAAAGCAGCGGGGTTCACCTACGTGGCCCTCGATCTGGAAGGCTACCGCCAGGGATCCCTGAACGAAACTCTGGCGAAATCCCAGGGAACATAAATCCCGGCTTTGCGTACATTATTCATAGGAGGGCCTGGAAACTCAGGCTGAAGCTCACATGCGTACCCACAGATTTGCTTTGCCCGGCATAGTCCTTTTCGCCGCAGCATTCTCTCTCTTCACCCTGCAAGCTTCCGCCGCGGACAACACCTTTGACCGAACCTTTACCATATCCGGTCCCGTCCGCCTTGAACTCAGCAACGGCTCCGGCAACGTCGACATTCGCGGCACTGCCGACGGCAAGGTCCACGTCCACGGAAGAGTCACCAAGGGCTGGACGCTCTGGGGCAGCGCCGAAAAAAACGTTCAGGAAGCGGTCAGCAATCCGCCCGTCGAGCTTCGCGGTGACACCGTCCTGATTGGCAAAGAAACCTCCTGGCTGAAGAATGTCTCCATCGATTACCAGATTGAAGTGCCGCACGACACGGAAATTGACGCAGGCGTAGCCTCTGGCGGCGTCACCATCGATCGAGTGCGCGGCCCCGTGAAGTGCTCCTCGGCCTCCGGCTATGTGCACGTGTATCGCGTGGACCGCGAAACCCAGCTCAGCGCAGCCAGCGGCTCCATCGAAGTTTCCGGTATCGGCGGCATCCTGCGTGTCTCCACGGCCTCGGGAAGCGTGGAAATCGCCGATGTCAAGGGCGATATCCAGGCCACCGCGGTTTCCGGCTCCATCCGCATCGTGAATCCCGGCGGCCGTGTGGAAGCCTCGAATGTCAGTGGCTCTATAAACGTCACCGGCGCCAGCAACGACGTGCGCGCCCATGTCATCTCCGGACCAATCGAAGTGGCAGGTAATCCCAGCGGCAATCGCTACTGGGACCTGAAAACCGTTTCGGGTTCCGTGGACCTCCGCGTTCCTCCCAATTCCTCTTTCCTGCTCTCCGCGGATGCCACTTCCGGTGATATTCGCACCAATCTTCCGGTGATGATCGAAGAGCAGGGCAAGCACTCTCTGCGCGCCCATGTGGGCAATTCATCGGGCCGCGTCGAAGTCCACACGGTTTCCGGCGGCATCAACGTACAAAGCGGCTCCTGAGCCATCCCAAAATCTGCTACCCGGTCGCCCACGTTTTACTGCAAGAGCGCCCGCGACCGGGTACAATGCTGCCGTGCTCCCCTTTCGCCCCCCCCTCGCGAGCCGCATGGCGTTTTGTTTGACGCTGCTTCTCTCCTTCCCCGCGCTCGCCCAGGAATCTTCATCTTCCACTCCCGCCGCTCCGCCCTCCAAAAATGCCGCCTCAAGAAAGGCCGCGGCGCAGGACGCTGCCGCCGAAAACGCGGACTTGCAGAAAGCCATCTCTGATGCCGGCAACGAACGCGCTGCGATGGTGCGCAATCTGGACGCCTTCCTGAAAAAATACCCGGAATCCAGCCAGCGCCCGCAAATCTACCGCGCCATTGTGGAATCGAGCCTGCAGTTGCGCGATTTTCCGCGCGCCACGGAATACGCCGAGCGCATTGTGGCCCTGAACCCGGACGACGCCGCGATGACGGTCCTCTCCATCCAGCTGCTCGATCGCTATGGCGGCGAGGAGGGTTGGCGCCGCGCCATTTCCTATTGCACGCGCGTGGTGGACCGCTTGGGCCGCGCCTCGCTGGCGGACAAACCGCAACGCGTTTCCGCCGAGGAGTGGCAGACCAGCCAGAAACGCGACATTTCTTCCCTGCTGGCCGAGCGCGGCCGCCTCCAACAGAAGCTGAACGACCTTTCCAGCGCGCAAAAAGACTTTGAGGCCAGTTACGCCGTTGTCCCCAATGGTGCTGCCGCCGAGAGCCTCGGCGAAATTGCCGAGCTGAAGAAGGACCTGAGCGAGGCGCTGCGGCAATATTCTCGCGCGTTTTCGCTGGACGATCACGGCGACAGCGTTTCCTCGCAACGTGAATTGCGCATGAAGATTGGCAACGTCTGGCGCCTGGCGCATCGCTCCGAAGATGGCCTGGGCGCTTATCTTTTGCAGGCATACGACGAGACCGCGGCGTCCATCATTCCTCCCAAAACCATTCCGAATAAGGGCTTGAAGGAGCCCTACGAATTCACGCTTCGCAAGGCCCCCGAAGGCACGCCCTTCCCTCTTGCGGATACCAAGGGCAAGGTCGTGGTGCTGAATTTCTGGGCCACTTGGTGCGGTCCCTGCCGCGAACTTGAGCCGCATTTTGAAAAGGTGGCGGCGCGCTTTTCTGGCGAAAAGGATGTGCAGTTTTACGACCTGAATTGCGATGAAGACGAATCGCTCGTCGCGCCCTATCTCGCGGAAGAGCGGCCCAAGACCACCACCCTCTTCGCCGATGGATTGAATATCCTGCTCCGCGTCAATTCGCTTCCCACCACCGTCATCCTCGATCGCGCCGGAAAAGTCGCCTACCGCTCTGAAGGCTTCGACCCCGACGACGTCGAAAAGGTCCTCACCGACGCCATCACCCGCGTTGCCCTCCTTCCGGAAACCCCAGCCACAGCCTCCGCCCGCCCCTGACACAGAATTCCGTCTAGGTTTTGTAGGGGCCGCCTTCTGAGGCGGGCCGCTCATTCTTTCCGGATATGAGAATGTCGGCGCGCCGACAATTCCTGCTGTTGTATATAAGTTAATTGTCAACATACAACCCCCACCCCCTGTTTTGCGTATGTGCGGGAATGATTGGGGTTGCGGCAGAAAAGCAGTTCAAAGTTGAAAGTTAAAAGTTCGGAGCAGAGATCGCTTGCCGGTTGGAACCACCGGCATTCGGGAGACGCAAAAGGGAGACCGCAAAGAACATCTGAATGGAGGTGCCTCCCTACCCCTTGTTTTTGCGTATGTAGGGGAAACAAAGGGGTTACGGGAGAATTTCCTGGATGTAGGGGAAACAAAGGACTTAGGGGATTTTTCCGTGCGGATGAGGGTGTGGGACGGCCCGAAATGGCACAAGAGCAGCGTCCCCTCAGCATAACAGGGGAAGCATAGCACAGTATTTACCGTGTGTCTACTATTATTTAGTAGGTACTATTTTCGAAACTGGTACGAGAAAGGAACTATGAAGGGTAGCGGGGACCCACCACAAGTCGTCTCAGCACGCTAAGTCTGCCCCGCCCCCCTATAACCTCTTGTAAATTTGACCTCTCGGCCCGATGTCCGAAACGATCAATTCGTTTTGTACGATCTCGAATAAGATACGGTACCCGCCCACACGGCTGCTGCGTTTCGTCTGACCAACTAGCGGGTATGACAGCCGGGTGTCATATGGGGATTTCGCGATTGCCGCAAGTTTTGCGTTTATTCTGACTCTGGTAGGTTTGTCTAGAGCAGCGAGGTACTTCGCTGGCGTGCTAGTGATGCTGATCTTGAGCGCTTCGTTAGGCTCGTTCGAGATCGAAAATCTCCCCTCGTTCTCTCTCACCAGTTGCGCGCTCAAATATAGCTTTGACCTCGTCGGACTGGGCCATCAACTCGAACCAATCAGCCAAGTCCTCGATCTGCCCGCGGTAAGACCGAATCTTAGTCAGGTTCCCTGCAGTAAGAGAATTGTTCGTCAATCCCACGCGACTGAGCAATTCATAGATGTAGTCGATGTCCCGGGAAAGTTTCATAAGCTTGTCGGCTGAGTCCAGCAATCTTTGAGGTGTTGGCACCTCAGCGCCCGGTTCGGACTTAAGTCTTCCGCTCATGGCCGCTTCGACTTTTTCAAACAGCGATTTCAGGGAACGATTCGCGCTGTATAGGCTATAAGCCAGCCTGATAACGGTTCCTCTGTTCTTTACGGCAGCCGCAAGGCGGGAAAGCGATGACAGCGCGCCGTAAACGTCGGCGTTCCATTCAGGCGAGTCCAGCGCTCGAATCACTGCAATCGAATTAGCCAACGACTTTCCTCCCAAACAGTTAGATGCTGAGCTTATCCCATGGGTTCTTGGAGGGTCAATGGTACGCTAACGCTCAAGTGCTCGGCTGGGATATCGCATATGTCGAGTTTATAGCGATTCACAAGCGCCTATTCGAGAGCAGTTTTCTGACGGGCACCCCGCTCTCGGTTTTGCAACGATTTCCTTCGCGATTCACAGGGGACATGCTTGACGCGCTATATGGGGGGCACAATACTGGTGACAGTTAGGCGACCCGTAGCTCAGATGGAGTCTTAGTTTGCGGCCTTGCTAACCCGGCCCCAAGCCTTTCCAGAGGGAGGAGCCATTTAGCACTGAGAGCACGGGAGCCGAATCCCGAGGTGGGGAGTTCGAATCTCTCCGGGCCGCCTAACAAGGGCTGACGGGCTCATCCTACGTCAGATTCTCCTTCAGAGACAACCCCGACTTACCTCCGAATTTCCACAATATTCTTTCGATTTAGGTTCGCGTGTGGCCCGGCCCACAGCCGCAAAAGCAACTCAGAGCGTCCGTGCGCTTCTACCTCGCACCGCCACGGACGTCCACCAGCCTCTGTGACGTGATAGCATCGGGAGTATGGCGAGCATATACCGAAAGCGGCCCTGCCGTTGCGGCCACGGTTTTACAATCCACAGGCCCGAACCCGGGAGAACGAAGCGGCCTCGCGCAATCTGCTATCACCCCGGCTGCAAGTGCAAGAACTACAGGCCGGCGGACGATGCACCCGCAAAGCGCTGAGGGTGGACTGGGTTGATGCCGAGCACGGTGGGCGCGGCGATAACGAGTCGCTGAAGGATATCAGCGATCAGATATCAGCGATCAGGAAGCTAAGAGGAGAAAAACTCGAGGCCCACCCTGACTAATCGAGAGACAGCCGGGGAGGACGAGTAGGGGGTGTTAATGTCCCGAAATCAATTCCTCAGGGGCTGAAGCCCCCGTTTCCCGGTTTTCATTCGGCACGACTGAAGTCGTGCCCTCCTAAAGAGGCAATGATCCCGTCAGGAGGACTTGCGGCTGTAAGGAAATTTTTCGGCGGCGGATTTCGCGGCGAGGATGGTGTTCACGTGGATCTGCACGGTGTCTTCGACGCGGCAGGCGTAGCCTCCGGCGAGCGTGGTCACGACCGGAACATTGCGCTGGCGGGCTTCCTCGAACACGCTTTGATCGCGCCTTTGCAAACCATTTATGGTCAGGCACAGGCCGCCCAACTGATCTTCCTTGTACGGGTCGGCGCCGCCGACATAGAAGAGCATGTCCGGATGAAACTTCTCAAGGCCATTGCGGACAGCGGGCAGCAGCGCTCGCAGGTATTTGTCGTCGCCGACGCCATCGTCCAGGTTCAGATCCACGGTGGAAGGCGGCTTGTGCTCGGGGTAAAGATCCAACTGGTGAATGGAAAGCGTGAAGACGGAAGGGTCATGAGCGAAGATCGCGGCAGTGCCATTGCCTTGATGCACGTCCGTGTCTACGACCATGGCTTTGCGGATGGTGCCATCGGCTTGCATCTTGCGGATGGCGACGGCTACATCGTGGATCGCGCAGAAGCCTTCGCCATGGCCGGGGTAGGCGTGATGGAAACCGCCGCCAATGTTGCAGCCGAAACCATCGAGGGAGGCAGCCTGAGCGGCAAGGATGGTGCCGCCCGCGGCCAGCCAGAAGGCGTTGACGAGTTCCGGCGAGTACGGCACTTCGAGAATCATCACATCGTTTTGGGTGAGCGTGCCGGTCTTGAGCTTATTCACCCAGTCGGGCGTGTGGACGCGCAAGATGTCCGCATCGGCAGCGGGTTCCGGGCGAAGGAAATTATCGGGGAGGGCGATGCCGTCGCTGACCAGCTTATCGGCGACGAGGCGATATTTTTGCGACGGAAAGACGTGTGCGCCCAGGTTGAGGTCGTAGAGTTCATGGTAGATGAGCTTGAAGGGCAGCATGGACGATCCGGCAAAGAGCTGAGAAGCTTCGGCATGCTTCAGGGGCTGAAGCCCAATGAATTAAGACGCTTTACGCCGGGGCTAAAGCCCCGGCCTCCTATGGTGAAATCAAAGACACCTCTGGGACACAACACTAGACAACAGATTAATTTTCGCGCTCGAGGATGAAATCGGGCAACGTGAGCAGCGCACGCGCATATTCGGAATCGCTATGGCCGTTGAGGCAGGCTTTGGCGCGGCCCGCGTAATTGAGGGCCAGGTTGCGCGCACGGTCCAGAGCGCCGGAATCGCGCACCAGCGCAACGAGTTTTTCCGGCTGCACGGAATGGAATTCCTTCTCTTCGAGTACACGAGCCACCAGCTCGCGCGCCTCGCTGTGGCCATTTTCCATGGCGTAGATCAGCGGCAGCGTGACTTTGCCTTCTTTCAGATCGCTGAGGACCGGCTTGCCGAGCTGCTCGCTTGAAGCGGTGAAGTCGAGAAGATCGTCAACGAGTTGGAAGGCCAAACCGGCATTGCGGCCGTATTCCGCGAGCGCTTCTTCGTGGGTGTTGCCCAAGCCGCCCAGCACGCCGCCGAGCCGCGCGCAGCCGCTGAAAAGGCACGCGGTCTTGTAGGTGGCCAGCTTCAGCGCATCTTCCTCGGTCACATCCATGCGGCCGATCTTGGCGAGTTGCAGGAGTTCGCCTTCGACCATTTTCTGGGTGAGGTCAATCAGGATATCGAGCACATGGAAATTGCGTTCTTCGAGAGCGATCTGGAAAGACTGCATGTAAAGCCAATCGCCCGCCAGGACACTACGATGATTGCCCCAACGGGAATTCGCGGAGGGGCGGCCACGGCGCGTGTCGGCGCTGTCAATCACGTCGTCATGGATGAGGGTGGCGCTATGGAGGAGCTCGACGACGGCGGCCAAGCGGATGGCGCTGCGCGTATCGCCGTGACGTCCGCTGGCGTACCCGTGACACAGCAGGAGCAGCGCGGGACGCAAACGCTTTCCGCCGCCGCCCAGCAGATAGCTGGTGATTTCCGAAACCGGCTGAAACGCCGCGGCACTCTGGCGGGACAACTCCTGCTCGACCTTCACGAGGTCGACGCGCACCAATTCAAAAATCTCTTTGGCCGTGAGAACTGCGATGACTCGCCTCCTGCAGCCGCTGCCCTGTTTCAGCGGGACACCACAGGCGGGGCCGTCCCCGACCGGGTGAGCGGAAAGAATCGCCGGAAGTTTTCGGTGGTGGCCCGGGCGACTTCCTCTAGCGGTAAGTCTCTCACATTCGCAAGGACCCGCGCCACCTCTGCCACGTACGCAGGCTCGTTGCGCTTGCCGCGGTAGGGCTGGGGCGCCAGGTACGGAGAATCCGTTTCAATCAGAATGTTCTGTAGGGGCAAAGCCTTCGCAACGTCGCGCAGATTCTGCGTTTTCGGATAGGTCAAATTGCCGGCAAAGGAAATCATGAAGCCCATATCGAGGCCGCGGCGGGCGTCTTCCAACGTGCTGGTGAAACAGTGGAGGATGCCGCCGATGCCGGTGGGCTTCCAGACTTCTTCGAGGAGGCGGAGGCAATCGGGCCAGGCATCGCGGCAATGGATGATGATGGGGAGCTTGGCGGCGTGCGCGAGTTCCATCTGCTGGCGGAAGACGCGCTCCTGAATGTCGCGCGGGGAGTGATCGTAGAAGTAGTCCAGGCCGATTTCGCCCCAGGCGACGACTTTGGGATGCTGGGCGAGGTTGGCGAGGGTATGGAGATGCGCCGGGGTAACTTCCTTGGCTTCGTGGGGATGGATGCCGACCGTGGTGTAAATCCAGTCGTGGGCTACGGCGTAGGGCAGCGCGGCATCGAGTTTTTCCGGGCCGGGACCAGTGCCGATGGCAAGGATTGTGGAGACACCGGCGGCGCGGGCACGCTCGAGCATGGCTTCGCGGTCGTCCGCGAATTGCGGGAAGTCGATGTGGGCGTGGGAGTCGATGAGGTCCATGACGTTGTGTGCTCGATGATGGTTGACTGGTATCAGATAGCAGCTATCAGATATCAGGAAGCGGATATCGGCGATCAGCGATCAGGAACCGGGAATCGGAGTTGGGTCAAGTTGGACTGCCACGGAAAACTCTTGGTTCCTGATAACTGATGTCTGATCGCTGATATCCGTATGCGGTACCGCGACGCAAGAATTTTCGCTACTTCAGGCGCGCGCCTACTTCGACGTCTTCGAGGAAGCCAGCAAGGACGGGGCGGCCTTCGGGGCCAACGGAAGCGGCGACGACCATGCCGTTGGATTCGACGCCGCGGAGTTTGCGCGGAGCGAGATTGACGACCACGGCGACCTTGCGGCCGATGAGCGCTTCCGGTTCGTAGTATTGGGCAATGCCGGCGCAAATCTGGCGGATTTCCGTGCCGATGTCCACGGTCAGCTTCAGGAGCTTGTCGGCGCCGACGATGCGCTCGGCGGTTTTGATTTGGCCGACGCGCATTTCGACCTTGGCGAAATCCTCGATGCCGATTTTTTCGGGCACAACGGGTGCGGCGGTCGCCGCCGTAGTGGTGGCTGGAGCAGCGGGCGCGCTTGCGGGTTTCGGCACGGCCGATGCGGAATTCAACTCTTCGTTCGCCATGGATTCGATCCTCTCTATTGCTTCAGTTTTTTCAACGCGCGGGAAAAGCGTTTGCGACTTGCCCAACGCGGTGCCGGGAACCAACTGGCCCCATCGTAATCCATCCAACTCCAGCGAACCCAGAGAAGTCGTCTGCCCGAGGAGCGTCCAGACTTTCGCGGTGCTATCCGGCAGAACGGGATGCGCCAAGGCGGAGACGATGCGCAATAACTCGGCGGAGGTCCAGAGAATCGTGGCCTTGCGCTCAAGGTCTGCCTCGGAAGTGCCCAGCGCCCAAGGCTGTTCGGTGGTCAGATATTTATCGGCGGCGGCGATCACACCCCAAATGGCTTCCAGGGCGCGCGCGAACTCCATTTTGTCGAAGCGCTCGAGGACTTCACCGATGGCGGATTGGGCTTCTTTGGCCAAGGCATCGTCCTGCGCCTGGCGCTCGGCGGGCTTGGGCACTCTGCCGGCGAAATTCTTTTCGATCAGGGCAGCGGTGCGGCTGGCCAGATTGCCGAGGCCGTTGGCGAGATCGCTGTTGTAGCGGGTGACGAGTGAGTCGTAGCTGAAGTTGCCATCCTGGCCGAAGACGACTTCGCGCAACATGAAGTAGCGGAGCGCATCCATGCCCAGCATGTTGGCGATGGGGCGCGGCAAGACCACGTTACCTTTGGACTTGCTCATTTTGGCTGCATCCATGAGGAACCAGCCGTGCGCCCAAACTTGTTTTGGGAGGGGCAGCATCGCGGCCATCAGGAATGCCGGCCAGTAGACGGTGTGGAAGCGGATGATGTCCTTGCCGACAAAATGCACGTCGGCAGGCCACATGCCGCGCTTTTCGTAGTCTGGGCCGCCGACAGCGCTGAGGTAAGCGGTCAGCGCGTCGAACCAAACGTAGAAGACATGCGGCTCTTCACCGGGCACGGGAATGCCCCAACGGATGGTCGTACGGGTGATGCTGAGATCCTTCAGGCCGCCCTCGACGAAAGTCACGATTTCGTTTTTGCGGCTTTCCGGCTGGATAAAATCGGGATTCTTGCGATAGAAATCGAGCAGCGGCTTTTGGAAGGCAGAAAGCTTGAAGAAGTAGTTTTGTTCGGTGAGCGTTTCGAGGGGGCGGCCACAGTCCGGGCAGTTTTCGCCGGGCTTAGCGTCGTTCACGAAGGCGTTGTCGTAGATGCAGTATTGGCCGGTGTAGTGGCCTTTGTAGACGTAGCCGTTTTCCTTGCAAAGCTTGAAGAGCCACTGCACGGCGCGCACATGCTTTATGTCGGTGGTGCGGACGAATTCGTCCGCGGCAATGCCCAGCTCATCCCAGAGGGCGCGCCACGCCTCGGCCATGTTGGCCACGAATTCCGATTCGGGGATGCCGGCTTTCTTGGCGGCGCGTTCGACGTTGACGCCGTGCTCGTCTGTGCCCGTGGTCATCACAACGTCGTAGCCGCGCATACGCTTGTAGCGGCGAACGGTGTCGCAAACCACGGTAGTGTAGGTGTGGCCGACGTGCGGCAAGCCGTTCGTGTAGTAGATCGGCGTGGTGAGATAGAATTTTTCTTTGCGCTCGGGCATTGGCGTCTCTAGGAACTATCTCATAAATCCTTCGTTATCACGCCCCGCCTCACTCAGGGCTTTACGGGGGCGCATGAAGAGAAACCCAAGAGCAGGGTCGGCACATTAGTGATCTTGCCAAGATGGGGCACGGCCCATTATAAAGCCCCTACTTCTGGCCTTGCCGCCACGCGTGCATGGCTTCCTGCATGACGCGCTGGATGGGCACCGCTTTCTCCTCTGCTAGTTTACGGCAATCTTCGTATTCGGGAGAAATCTGGAGGACCTGGCCGTTGACGCGGGCGAGTTTCATGCGGACTTCGCCAAAGCAAGTGGCTACTGTTTCCCATTCGCGAGGCAAGACGCGCCGCTGGGTGGTATAGCTGCGCACGCCGAACGTGGTCGTCTCCGCAAAAATGAGATCCTGAAATTTGGCTTCGTCCGCGGGCTTGCAAAGGACGGTCAGCAACGTGCCGGGGCGATTCTTCTTCATTTGCACGGCGGTGGTGAACACGTCCAGCGCTCCGGCGGCCAGAGCGCGTTCGACAAAGTAGCCATAAACCTGAGGATTCAGGTCGTCGAGGTTGGCTTCGATGACGCGAATCTCCTCGCTATACTCGCCTGCGTGTTTTTCGGCGGACTCGCCGACCATAAGACGAAGCACGTTGGGCTGGCCTTCGAGATCCGCCGTGGCTGCGCCATAGCCGATCGCGGAAACGGTCATCGGAGGTTGCGGGCCGAAGGTTTCGCACAATGCGGCGACAATGGCGGCGCCGGTGGGCGTGACGAGTTCTTTTTGCACGCCGCTCGAATAGGTGGGCTTGCCCAAGAGGAGGCGCGCGGTAGCTGGGGCGGGCACGGGGAGAACGCCGTGAGCCGTCTTGGCAGTGCCGCCGCCGACATTCAGCGGGGAGCAGGCAAAGCGCGCAATGCCGAGGAAGTTGAAACCGATGCAAGCCCCCACGATGTCCACGATGGAGTCGATGGCGCCTACTTCGTGGAAATGGATTTTTTCGATGGGCACGTCGTGGACCGCGGCTTCCGCCTCGCCGAGCTTGCGAAAGATGGCGGCGGCGTGCTCGCGGACGGGACTGGCGAGCTTGGACCTTTGCAGGATGCCTTCGATGCTGGAGAGCGAGCGGTGCGTGTGCGTTTCCTGCGTTTGTACACGGACGTACGTCGCGGCCACGCCGTTCTTCCAGACTTTTTGCGCGCGAATTTCCCAGCCGGGGACGGCGAGGCCGTTTAGTTCTTCGCGCAGATGTTCCAGGGGCACGCCGGCATGGAGCAGCGCGCCCAGGGTCATGTCCCCACTGATTCCGCTAAAGCAGTCAAAATAGGCGAGTTTCATATGGTGGTTCGCCGCTCACGCTTCTCGATACTAGCGGCACTGCGCACGCCCGTCAAACGGGGTATTCCTTTTGTCGCCCTGCCAACCTCAGAGGTGAAAGGCCCTAGATTTGCGGAGCGTCTCGGCACGGCTGAAGACTCTGCGAAAAATCCGGACACGGCTTTCTTCAGGGGCTAAAGCCCATCGGCTATAGAGGCATTACGCCGGGGCTGAAGCCCCGGCCTCCTAATGATAAAGACATTTTCGGGGAGATGCTTAGTGCGTAAAAGCGGCGGCAAGCTGCCGCACTCCAAGATGATCGGGCGCGTGGGCGGGGGAGAGTGAGGCGGGCTACACGGAGCGGCCGGCGGCGGCGCCAGAGGCCCAGGCCCACTGGAAGTTGAAGCCGCCGAGGTGGCCGGTGACGTCGACGACTTCGCCGATGAAGAAGAGGCCGGGGACTTTGCGGGATTCCATGGTTTTGCTGGAGAGTTCGTCGGTGTCTATGCCGCCAAGGGTGACTTCGGCCTTCTCGAAACCTTCCGTGCCTGCGGGCGTGAGGGACCAGGCGTGAATTTTTTCTTCGAGAGCGGCCAGAGAGGGATTCGTCCAGGAGCAGGGGGCGTTGTGGTGCAGCCACAATTCCGCTAGGCGTTTGGGAAGTATATGTTGGAAGGCCTTTTCCGCTGCGGCTCGATTGCGTGTGCCTGCTTGGCGGATGGCGGCGGTGGCGTCGCGGTCTGGCGCGAGATCGATGCGGATGGGTTCGCCTTCTTGCCAGTAGCTGGAGATTTGGAGGATGGCCGGGCCGCTTAGGCCGCGGTGGGTGAAGAGCATTTTTTCGCGGAAGGGCGCATGGGCGGCTTGCGCGATCACTTCTGTGGAGACGCCGGCGAGGGCACTGTAGCGCTTGCGGTCAGGGGGAGCGAAGACGAGAGGGACGAGGCCGGGGCGGGGCGTGATGATTTTCAGGCCGAATTGACGGGCGAGGTCGTAGCCGAAGGGGGTTGCGCCCATTTTGGGGATGGAGAGACCGCCGCTGGCAACTACCAGTGCGGAGGCGCGATATTCAGCGGAGTCACAGCGGACGGCGAACTCGGTGTCGCGGGAGACTTCGGTGATCTTGCTGTTTAAAATGATTCTTGCGCGGGCGGCGCGGCATTCGGCTTCTAGCATGTTCGTGATGTCGCTGGCGGAGTTGTCGCAGAAGAGCTGGCCGAGGGTTTTTTCGTGGTAGGGGATGCGATGTTTTTCGACGAGGGCGATGAAATCTCCAGAGGTGTAGCGGGCGAGCGCAGATTTGGCAAAGTGGGGATTCGCGGAGAGGAAGTTTTGCGGCTGGCAATGAATGTTGGTGAAGTTGCAGTGGCCTCCGCCGGAAATGAGGATTTTCTTACCGATGCGGTCGGCGTGCTCGAGGACGGCGACGCGGCGGCCGCGCTTGCCCGCCTCGATGGCGCACAGCAGGCCCGCAGCGCCGCCGCCGATTACCAGAACGTCGAATTCTTGCGGCAAGATTTTCCTCGAGCGGTGCGTGGATTACGCTGAGGGAGAGTCTACCTCAGGCGGAAACGCAGTTCGATGGCAGAAGAGCTGCGCGTTGATTCCCTGTTATTCAGCTAACGATGCAGCAGCACCAACCTGTGATAGATTCGGCTTCGGGATACCCCGTCTCTGCAACAACCGCAGGAAAACCGTGCGGAAAGGTACCAGTAGAATTTCGCTACTATTAGTAACAAAGCGGAGAAATAGATGTTCCTAAAGCTTCGTAGTCGAGCGCTCCCCATTGTGTTGCTCGTATTTTCAAGTCTTTGGACGGCCGGGGCTGTTTTGCCACTCTTCTATTCCCTGTTAGTCCCGGATCGGGATATTCAACGTATAGTTCGGGCACTTGAGGGTCGCGAGACTCTCCCTGAGGCATTGGCGCCTCTTGCGCAACAGGTAGTGGACACAGCCGGACACGTAAAACGAGCAATTCAAGTCGGTGTCTATTGGCATGTTGAAGCAGATTACAATATCAAAAAGTCGCACAAGACGAAGAAAACTCAAATCTCATACCTGGCGTGGTTTGAAAGGCGCGCGGAACCCACAATTCTTATAGTCACCCGAAGGGAGGTCGATGGGGCCGAGCTGTACTTCAACATAGACGAAGGCGAACCGAATTACCTACTCCGCTTCTACCTGCTCCCTTTGTTCGTCTTGGCCTTCTCGATCTACTGGTTTCGCAGGAGATCCTCGGCACCCCGTGACGAGCATCCACCGGGAACTTAGCCATTGCCGACGGAGGATTGTGCTGGTTTGGATGGGCAGAAATTTGTATAATGTTGGGAAAGTTGGAGCGGTGTAAGTTCATTGAGAGGCGCTTACGAGGAGCGCCCGGGACGTGACGATGTATATGCCGAACATCATTTTTGTTCGCTAAGCCGCAACTGTTGCGGACCTTCCTTTTCCTCGTTTCCATGTAGAGGCTGTCGCGTAGTTTTCTTTAGCGACGAAACTGTTTGCCTCAGGGGTTGAAACCCCTGAACTTTCGAGGCTATTCGGCACGGCTGAAGCCGTGCCCTGACGGGAGCCATTTGATTCGATGGCTTCTTAACAGTTGAGCCCGGCGTTGCCGCATTTTTTGCGATGCGCGCCTAGAAGGTGCAGGTTTCTATGTCCGTGCAGGAAATGCAATCGGCTGAGGTGCTGGGGAATGCGGCGGCGCCTTCACTGTGGAGTTCGATCCGCGAGGCGGTGCGCGGTTCGCACCAGGATTTCACGGCGGGCAGCTTGAACCGCGCCATCTTACTGCTCGCCATCCCGATGGTGCTGGAGATGGTGCTGGAGTCGTTGTTCGCCGTGGTGGATGTGTTCTGGGTCAGCCGACTGGGGGCGGATGCCGTGGCTACGGTGGGGCTGACGGAATCGCTGCTGACTCTGGTGGGCGCAGTGGGATTGGGGCTGAGCCTTTCGACCACGGCGATGGTGGCGCGACGGATTGGCGAGAAGGATCCGACCGGAGCGGCCGTTGCCGGGGCGCAAGCAGTATTTATTGGGTTTGGTGTGTCGCTTCTCGTGGGTATTCCCTGCTTCTTCTATGGGCCGGAGATGCTGCGGTTGATGGGAGCCTCGCCGCAGGTGGTAGCTGCGGGGAGCGGCTACGCACGGATCGCGCTGGGTGGCAGCGGGGCGCTGCTGTTTCTGTACCTAAACAATGCGATCTTTCGCGGCGCGGGGGATGCGGCGATCGCAATGCGGCTTCTATGGGTGGCCAATATTATCAACCTGGTGCTCGACCCGTGCCTGATTTTCGGGCTGGGGCCGTTCCCCAGGCTGGGTGTGACTGGCGCGGCGCTGGCCACGTTCACAGGGCGGAGCATTGGGGTGCTCTACCAGTTCTACCGATTGCTGCGCGGGACGGAGCGCATAAGGATACTGCGCTCGCAATTGCGGGCGAGCTGGCAGGTGATGCTGCGGCTGCTGCGAGTCTCGCTGACGGGCATCGTGCAGTTCGCCATCGCGCAAACGAGCTGGATTGGATTGGTGCGCATTATCAGCGTATTTGGGTCAGACGCGCTGGCGGGGTACACGATCGCCATACGTATCCTGATTTTTGCGATGATGCCTTCGTGGGGGCTGAGCAACGCCGCGGCGACCCTGGTCGGCCAAAACCTGGGAGCGCGTAAGCCGGAACGCGCGCAAATTTCCGTGTGGCGCACCGGCTTCTATAACATGCTTTTTCTAGGAACAATCGGCGTGTTCTTTTGGATCTTTGCGACGCCGACGGTGCGGCTCTTCACACATGACCCGGCGGTGGTGCCGCTTGCGGCAGCGGCGTTGCGCTTGTTCAGCTACGGCAACGTTGGGTACGCTTACGGCATGGTGATGATGCAGGCGTTCAATGGAGCGGGCGACACGGTGACGCCAACCGTGGTGAATTTCCTCGGGTACTGGCTGCTGGAGATACCGCTGGCGTATTTCCTGGCGATCCGTGCGGCGATGCAGGTGAACGGCGTATATATTTCCATCGTGATCGCAGAATGCGCGATTGCCGGGGCGGGCGTGCTGCTGTTCCGGCGCGGGCGGTGGAAGGGGCAGACGATTTAGTGTTGGTTTTATTGCAGGGGAACCACAGGAGAAAAATCGCAAGGCGCCCGCCCCGCAGAACCATCCGGGGCGCAAAGAGCGCGCCTCAGAAGGCGGCCACTACAAAAGCAAACCCAAGAGCGAAGAAAAGAAGCGGGATGGCGTTGGGGCGCAAGAGCCCACCCTAACAAAGCTAGGGTGGGGCACCCTCAAGTTGATGGAATGGGCGACGTAACAGGGAAGGCCCGAGAGCACAGTCCCTTCGAAGCTCAAGGCAAGCAAGAGTGACTGTGCTACGGGGCCGGCCGCCCGCAGCCAGGCGCTGCTATACTGGGGAATTACAAAGCACTACTGCAGCAGACTGAGGAATCGTGTACCTGACAATCATCCAGCGGTTGCGAAAAGCGCTCGGCGCGCACATCCGGGAGAAATATGGCTGCGAGATCAATATCCTTCTGGAGAGGCCGCCGAAGCTGGAACTCGGCGAAGCAGCTTCGCCGGTGTGCTTTGAGCTAGCCAAGCGGCTGAAGAAGGCGCCGCGGCAGATCGCACAGGAAATCGCGGGCTCGCTGCCACCGATAGCGGGTATTGCACGCGTCGAGGTGGCGGGCGGCGGCTACCTGAACGCGTTTTTCGATCGCAGAGAATTTTGGGAAAGCTTGTGGGCGGAAACGAGCGGCGAGTCGCGCGGGGTGGGCGGGGCGCCGGGCCGGGTCATCGTTGAGCACACCAGCATCAATCCCAACAAGGCGGCGCACATCGGCCACCTGCGAAATGCTGTGCTGGGCGACACCATGGTGCGGATGCTGCGCCACACGGGCCACGAAGTCGCAGTGCAAAACTACATTGATAACACCGGGGTGCAAGTAGCGGACGTGGTGATCGCGTTTCGCGAGATGGAGAAGAAGTCTCTCGCCGAGGTTAAGAGACTCGCTGGGCAGCCGGGGTTTGATTATTTGTGCTGGGACCTCTACGCGAAAGTCACGCAGTTTTTTGAAGAGGAAACGACGCGCGCGGCCCAATTGCGCGGAGAAACGCTGAAGGCCATCGAAGAGGGAACCGGCGGGATCGCGGAAATGGCCACGGTGATTGGCGATGCGATTGTGAGCCTGCACTTGCGTACCATGGCGCGGCTGGACATTTTCTATGAATTATTGGCGCGGGAGAGCGAGATCCTGCACCTCCACTTTTGGGATGCGGCGTTTGAAAAGCTGAAGACCAGCGGTGCGATCCAGTTGGCCACCAGCGGGAAGAATGCCGGGTGCTGGATTATGCCGTGGGGGACGGAAGAAAAATCAAGAGTGAACGCAGAGACCACAGAGAGCGCAGAGGAGGTGGAGAAGAAAGAGGAAGGAGAAGATGCGCAGGCCAAGATCATTGTGCGATCGAACGGGACGGTGACTTACGTCGGCAAAGACATTGCCTACCAGCTGTGGAAATTTGGCTTGCTGGGCAAGGATTTTCAGTATCGCAAGTGGCCTGTTCCGCCCGATGCGAAAACGGTGTGGGCTACCACCACAGAGAAGAGTGATCCGGAGGCGCCGCACTTTGGAAATGCAACTGCGGTCTATAACGTGATTGATACGCGCCAGGCGTACTTGCAGGAGGTGGTGGCGGAGGGGCTGCGGGCGCTGGGCCACACGCGCGCGGCCGAGAACTCGATTCACTTCGATTATCAGATTGTGGCGCTGACGCCGCGTTGCGCCGCGGAGCTGGGCTACGAGATCACCGCGGACGAAGCGAAGAAGGCTCACGTGGAGGTGAGCGGGCGCAAGGGCCATGGCGTGAAGGCCGATGACCTGATCACGAGAATGTGGAAGGCGGCGGAGGAGCGAGTGCGACAGAAGCACCCGCAGATGGCCGAATTGGAACTCAAGCACACGGCGAATGCCCTTGCGGTGGGAGCACTGCGATTTTTCCTCCTTAAATTCACTCGTAATACGATCATCGCGTTCGATTTTGACGACGCATTGAGCGCTGAGGGCGAGACCGGACCGTATTGCCAGTATGCCGTGGTGCGAATTCGTGGCATTCGCCGCAAGGGGATGGAGGCCGGTGCGGCGCGGGCGGAGTTGACCAAGAAGTCGGTGGAGAAATTCCTTGGCGGGGCAGAAGGCAATGGGCTTTGGGAGCTCGTGCTTGACTCAGGCGTGCTCGACCAGGCTGTGGATGTCGGGATCCGCGCGCAGGAGCCCGCGTTCGTGGCGAAATTTGCGTTTGAGTTGGCGCAGGGATTCAACGTTTTTTACCACAAGCATCACATTCTGTCGGAGACGGATGAACAGAAGCGGGCATTTTTGCTTGGGCTGACGGAATTGGTGGAGAGGCAAATGGTGCGAGCGTTGCAGGTGCTGGGCATTGAGGCGCCGGAGAAGATGTGAAGCACAGAATGTTGAGAGTTGGGGACGGGTGGCGAGGGATAAATGGGGTTTGGGCGAACGGGCTGCAACCGTAAAAGCGGCGGCAAGCCGCCGCACTCCATAGTGGACGAGGAGGAATCGAGACTGCGGGGAAGTTGCAGGAGACCGAAGGCGGAAAGATTCGGACTCCGTTCGGAATGACGGGCTTGGAGGCGGGGACGGCTGGCGCTGGATGAACTACAGTTTGTTGGCGAGGCAGCAGGCGTAAAAGCGGCGGCAAGCCGCCGCACTCCAAAATGGCCTTGGTGCGCAGGATTCCTGCGCGTCGATGAACGCACGGCCTTTGGCGCGATTAAAGCGAGGTGATCAGGTGGACCAGGGTGCGGAGGGCTACGCCGGTGGGACCTTTGGCTAGCCAGGGTTTGGCGTCGTCGTTCCAGGCGGTGCCCGCGATGTCGAGGTGAATCCAGGGTGTGTCGCCCGCGAATTCACGAATGAACATCGCGCCGGTGATGGCGCCGCCGCCTTTTGCGCTGCTTATGTTCTGAATGTCGGCAAAACTGCCTTTGATAAATTCGCGGTACTCCTCGTCCATGGGCATGGGCCACATTTTTTCGCCGGCAGCTTTTGCGCTGGCTAGCAATTTGTCGGTCCAGGCCTGATCGGAACCAAACACGCCGACGTTGATCCCCGCCAAGGCGACAACGATCGCGCCAGTGAGCGTGGCGGCGTCAACGAGATGCGTTGCGCCAAGCTGCTTGGCGTAGTGGATGCCATCGGCGAGAATCAAGCGGCCTTCGGCGTCGGTGTTCAGGACTTCAATCGTTTTCCCGGACATAGCAGTCTGGATGTCACCGGGCTTTTGCGCTTTGCCGCCTGGCATATTTTCCGTTGCGGGAACTACACAAATGACTTTGACGTTGGGCTTTAGGGCGGCCAGTGCACGCATCACGCCGAGCATAGTGGCGCCTCCGGCCATGTCGTACTTCATTTTTTCCATGCCTTCGGACGGCTTGATGGAAATGCCGCCGGTATCGAAGGTGACCGCCTTGCCGACGAGGCCGATGACGGGTGCGCCAGGCTTTGGATTGGCGGGCGTGTAAGTAACCACAATCACGCGAGGCGGCTCAATGCTGCCCTGGGCAACGCTGAGCAAGGCGCCCATCTTTAGATCGGCGATTTTCTTTTCGTCGAGAATCTCGACTGAGAGGCCGGTTTCCCTGGCCATGGCTTCGGCTTTTTCGGCGAGCATGCGGGGCGTGAGTTTGTTGGAGGGCTCGTTCACGAGGTCACGGGTAAAGTTCTGCGACTCGCCAACAATGCGTCCGCGAGCAATGCCCTTTTCGGCGGCAGCCTTCTCCGCTTCGCCATAGCCTGCAATAGACAGCGTGTCGATGAACTTATCGTTCTTCTTGTCCGTCTTGTACTTGTCGGACTCAAAATCGGCGGCAATGGCCCCTTCCGTGACCGCTTGGGCGGCTTCTTCGGTGAGGTCGCCCTCGCGCACAGCGAAGGCGAACTTGTGTACGCCGCGTGGTTTCAGATAACACAGCGCCGCCCCCGCAACTTTTCGCAGCGTTGCGGGGTTAGATTGCTCGGGCTTCCCTGCCCCGACGAGGAGCAAGCGGGCGGTCTTCAACCCTGCCGGCGCATGGACAAGCGTCAGCTCGAGCGTCTTCCCGGTGAGCTCGCCGCTCTTGGCCAACCGACCGAGCAAGCCGCCCGTGAGCTTATCGAGTTCGGCGACCCGGCCCTGAATGGGGTCGGTTTCTTCGAAAAGATAGGTGACCAGAGCGTCTTCCGCGAGCGTGACAATGGGTTTGGTTTCCAGCGTGATTTGCATGGTTCGGTTATCGCCTCCGGTTGCGATACATCGCTTGCTCCGCTTCCCTGCGGGCATCCTTGTTACGTTCGTCCTGGCGGCGGTCCCACGACTTTTTGCCTTGCGCCAGTGCGATTTCGACCTTGGCAATGCCATTGCGGAAATAAATCCGCAAGGGAATGACGGTCAAACCTTTCGATTCGGTACGGCCAGACAATTCGTAGATTTCGCGTTTATGAAGCAGCAACTTGCGATTACCAAGCGGTTCATGATTCCACGGCCCGCCGGGCATATATTGGGCGATGTGCGCGTTTGCGAGGTAGGCGCCGCTGGGCTTGAAGTCCACATAGGCATCGCGAATGTTGGCCTTGCCCTCGCGAAGGGCTTTGACTTCCGTGCCATGCAACACCAAACCCGCTTCCAGCTTCTCAAGGATATGATAGTGGTAGGAAGCGGAGCGGTTTTGCGCGACGATCAGGTCGCGCGGGCCTTTGGTATCTTTGCCCTTGTCGGGTTTCTTGCTTGGCTTGGTCACAATCTTTCATTTTACCCGATGCTGCGTCTAAACAAACAAGGAAGGCTGGCAAAGGTGGTCCAGCCGGTGGAAATAGGCCCCAGCCACGTGTCCACAGATCCACCAGATGGGATGCGACTGGTACATGGGACAGTGTGAGATGCAGGAGATCCGCGCGGGCGTCGCTTGCCGCGTTGCTAAGGCGGATGCTAGACTCCAAAGGCAAGTAAAGACGAGATTTGGGGCCAGACGGGGCCCCGGAGAGTCCATGCGTCGCTGGTGTCAGGTTGCCATCTGCATTACCTTCGGAGTCTTCCTTGCAGGCTGCCCAAAGGGCAACCAGGACTACAAATCCGGGATGCGAGCGGAAGACCTGAAGGATTTTGACGCCGCCGTTGACTATTACCTGAAGGCCACAAAATCCGATCCGCACAACGCCAATTTCCAGATCAAATTGAACCAGTCGCGATTTGAGGCTAGCCAGCAACACGTCCATCAGGGAATTAAATTGCGGGACAAAGGCGATTTGCAGGGCGCCCTCTCCGAATTCCAGCGCGCCCAGGTGTATGATCCCTCGAGTTCCATTGCCGATCAGGAAGTAAAGAAAACGCTGGAGCTTATCGCGGAGCGCGCCAGCGCCAACGAAGCGCCAGCCGAGGAACCCCTCGTTGAAAATGGGCAGCCGGTGATGGCCTCTGCGCCACCGGAAGTCAAACCTCTTTCCCGGGCCCCCATCAACCTGAAGATGTCCAACGATGCCAAGGTGGTCTTCGACACTATCGGCAAGCTTGCAGGGCTTACGGTAATTTACGATCCGGATCTGCAGCAAAAAAGGATCAGCACGGAATTGAACAATGTGACGCTGGAGCAGGCACTGGACATCGTGTGCCTGGAGAGCAAGACCTTTTGGAAGCCGGTAACGGAAAACATCATCATGATCATTCCGGACCAGGCACAGAAGCGGCGCGATTACGAAGAGCAGGTGGTGCGGACTTTCTACCTGAGCAACGTTTCGACCCCCCAGGAGTTGACGGAAATCACGACAGGGTTGAGGCAATTGCTGGACCTGAAGCGCATCCAGCAGGTGAATTCGCAGAATGCCATCATCATCCGGGATACGCCGGACAAACTGCTGCTGGCCGACAAAATCATCCGGGATATCGACAAGGCCAAGCCGGAAGTGATTATCCAGTTGGAGGTGCTGCAAGCGCGCACCGACCGGCTGCGTAATCTGGGCGTCCTGCCGGGGCAGTCGGCTTCCATTGCCATCAATACGAACACCACGTCAAGCACGACCTCAAGCTCGACGACCAGCAGCACGACGAATAACGGCCTGACCCTGCAGCAGCTCCGCCATTTGAACCAGAGTGCCGTGTCCCTGACGCTGCCGAGCGCCACCGCAAATTTCGTGCTCACGGATACCTCCACAAGAATCATTCAGAATCCCGAGATACGCGCGATTGACGGGCAGCCCGCGAAATTGCGCGTGGGGGATCGCGTGCCCGTGGCAACGGGAAGCTTTCAGGCCGGCGTGGGCGTGGGAACCACGGCGGGAGCAGGGTTCGTGAACCCGCTGGTGAACACGCAGTTTCAATACATCGACGTCGGCGTGAACGTGGACGTGACGCCGCACGTGCATCCGAATCGCGATGTGAGCCTGAAAGTTTCGATTGAAGTGTCGTCGGTAACCGGCACGTCCACCATCGGCGGCATCCAACAGCCCGTCATCAGCCAGCGCAAGATTGAGCAGGAAATCCGCCTGAAAGAAGGCGAAGTGAGCATTCTGGCCGGTTTGATCGAACGCGTGGATACGAAGACCTTGAATGGCTGGCCGGGCGCCGCGAAGATTCCGGTGATGCGCTACCTCTTCTCCGCCGACAATCTAGATCAGCAGGATAATGAAGTGCTGATCGTGATGATCCCGCGCGTGGTGCGCATGCCGGATTGGACCAAGGCCAACCTGCGGCCGATGTTCTCCGGTACAGATACCTTTGTTGGGGCCAAGCGCGAATTAGAGGTGAAGGCACCGACGGCAAATCCGAATCCGCAGGCCACGCCGGCGGTGGCGCCAGCGACTCCGGGACCTGGAGGGGCCGTCGTGCCCGCTGCCGCGCCTGTCACCCCACAAGCAACGGGGCCGCACATCCGGTTTGAGCCTTCCACCTTGAACCTGAGCCCCGGGCAGACCGCCACGATCGGCGTGGTGGTGGAGAATGTAAACGATCTTTATTCCGTGCCTATGCTGCTGCAGTACAACCCCGCGATTATCAGCGTCGAGGAAGTGCGCCACGGAGGATTCCTCTCCGGCGGCACGCAGGAAATCGCGATTGTGCAGCGCGTGGATAGGGAACACGGGCAGGCCATTATTTCGGCAACCCGCCAGCCCAACACACCCGGCGTGAATGGCAGCGGCACATTGCTAGGCGTGGTGGTGAAGGCGCTGGCGGCCGGCACAACCAATCTCTCGATTGTGCAGGTGAACGCCAAGGATTCGCAGCAGAAGCCGATCCCGCTGGTCACCAGCGAAGCAACTTTGCGGGTACAGTAAATCGTCCCATTGCAAGAGGGCGGAATGCGGTCGCATCCAGGCAAAAGCCGGCGCACCCCGGAAACGGGCATGACCCTTCTGGAGTTGATCATCGCCTGCACCATTCTGCTGGTTCTGGCTTCCGCGGCGATTCCCTTGCAGCGCTACACCATCGTGCGCCAGCGCGAGGCGGAGCTCCGCAAGGATTTGCGGGACATGCGCGACGCCATTGACCGCTACAAGGATTTAGCCGACCGCAATCAGATTCGCGTGCAGGTGGGCAGCGAAGGCTATCCGCCAGACCTGGAAACGCTGGTAAAGGGGGTGGCCGTTGGCGGAGCCGGCGCTACGGGGCACAATATTCGCTTCTTGCGCCGCGTTCCCGTGGACCCCATGACCGGCCAGGCAGAGTGGGGCATGCGCTCCGTGCAGGATGATCCGGATTCGACGAGCTGGGGCGGGAATAACGTTTTTGACGTGTTTTCCAAGTCCACGGGCACGGCGCTGGACGGCACAAAGTATTCGGATTGGTGAGATGGTGCAGGAACGCAAAGGCACGAACAAGCAGAGCGCACGGATGCGGCGCAAGCGCCAAGAAGCGGGAGTTCGCTGCTCGCGGCGGGGCTTCACGCTTATCGAACTGATGATTGTGATTTCGATCATCCTGATCCTCGTGGGGATTGCCGCGGGGATGTACCAGCAGTCGATTCGCAGGGCCCGCGAGGCGGTGTTGAAGCAGGACCTGCAGACGATGCGGACCGCGATTGACAACTACACGATGGACAAGTTGCAGGCGCCGCAGTCACTTCAGGATCTCGCCGACGCGCACTACCTCCGCGAACTTCCCATTGATCCCTTCACGCAGCAGCGCGATTGGGTGGCGCATTTCGGCGATACGCTCATCAGCCCGGAGCAGACGGGCACGGGTGTGGACGATGTGCATTCCAATTCCGACCAGACCGGCAGCGACGGCACACCCTACAACACGTGGTGAGTGCATCCCGAGAACGTGACTTTGCGCGTATCCCAAGTACAATGGACAGAATGATGACCCTCGTAAGACGAGTTCCCGGGTGGCACGCTTATTATCTGGGTGTGTGCCGCTCCCTGGCACTGCGCAGCAAGGATCCAGCGACGCAAATTGGGTGCGTGATTGTGGGTCCGGCGCACGAAATCCGGTCCACTGGGTATAACAGCTTTCCGCGCGGGATCAGGGACACTGTCCCCGAGAGACTGGAGCGCCCTGAAAAGTACCTTTGGATTGAGCATGCGGAACGCAACGCCATCTACAATGCGGCGCGGGCGGGCACGCCGCTGCAGGGCTGCACGATTTATGTGGAAGTGACGCCCTGCATGGACTGCGCGCGGGCCATCGTGCAGGCGGGAATTGCGCGAGTGATTGTTGACGCCGATCGCATGCGGCAATACTCGAGCAAACGCTATGATGAAGAATTCAAGAAAGTGAAAGTATTGCTCAAGGAGGCGAGAATCAAAGTGGAAGTTATTTCGGGGCACGCGCCCGGCCAGAAGAACACCAGCCGACGCTCGCGCGCGTAGCTAGAAATCCTTTCCCCGCCCCATGTCTTTCGTTCGCCCGAAACATTTGCATCAATTGCTTCGGATTCATGCACTCATCGGCGCGCGGACAACTCTGAGGCCCTCACGCCAGCGGCTCGTACCACAGCACGACAGCCCCGTTGGCGAAGGTCCGCGTCTTTGTCAGCTTCAGGGTCAGCTTCTCTTTGATGCCGTCGAACATCGTCCTGCCCTTGCCAAGAACGATGGGAATCAGCCCGATCTGGTATTCGTCGATCAAGCCTTCTTGCGCCAATTGCGAAACAATGCTGCCACTGCCCAAAATCGCCATGCCCTCTCCGGGCTCTGCCTTCATCTTGCGCACTTCTGCCACCAGGTCGCCCTTTACCAATTTCGTGTTTTTCCACGAGGCCTTGTCCAGCGTTCTCGAAAACACGACCTTCTGAAGATTATTCATTCCTTCGGCCACTATCGGATCATTCTTGAGCGCGAGGGGTGTCGGCCAGTAGCTGGCCATCAGCTCATAGGTAATCCGGCCGAACAAGAGTACGCCATCGCCACTGGCATTACCGGCGACGAAGGCATTCCACTCGGCATCTGGCTGAGCCCTGTGGGCCCAGCTCATGCTGCCGTTCCCATCCACGAAGTAGCCGTCTAGCGACACATTGTTGAAAACGATTAATCTGCGCACGTTTCCTCTCCTTTTTTGGTTTCTGCATGAGTTGAAAGGATAACTGATCAGGGGCGGGTCCGACAGTGGACGCACTTCGAGGACACGGTGAAATGCGGCCGGGGAATGGGCTGCCCGCGAGATCGCAGCAGCGAGATCGGCCACTTCGAGGAAAGGAAGGGGGGTTGGCCGGTGACACGCGACATGGGAGAGCAAATAAAAAGGCCGGAGTCCTGGGCTCCGGCCTATAATTCGCTGAATGGTTGCGGGGGTCAGATTTGAACTGACGACCTTCGGGTTATGAGCCCGACGAGCTACCAGGCTGCTCCACCCCGCAGATTCACTATAGCGGAGAGTTCATATTCCGTCAAATTCGCCCCAAGCAAAGATCGGAGGCATTCCCGTGTTTTTGCGCCGTCATTTAATCGCCATCTGTGCTGTCATGCTGTTCGCCGCGCGTAGTTTTGCACAGGACCAACACGCCTATCGCAATCCGAAGCTGGCAATTGAGGACCGTGTCGCCGATTTGCTCCCGCGCATGACCCTGGAGGAGAAAATTGATCAGCTCGCCGGGGGGCGTGCGAACGTCGGATTCCTGGATGCGACGGGCCAGTACACGCCGGAAACGGCAGCGGCCGCATTTCACGATTTCTACAACGTCGAAAAGCGCGTCAGTCCCCACGATTACGCGGTTCTCCACAACGCCATGCAGCGCTATCAAATGGAAAAGACGCGGCTGGGAATCCCGCGGCTGATTATGGGCGAGGCGCTCCACGGGTTCATGTCGAACGGCGCCACAAGCTTCCCGCAAGTGTTGGGCTTGGCAAGCACGTGGGACACAGATTTGGTTCACCGGGTATTCACGGCTGCGGGAGACGAGATGGCCTCCACCGGGGGCAATCAAGCGTTTACGCCGGTGCTGGATTTGGCGCGCGACCCGCGCTGGGGGCGCACGGAAGAAACCTATGGCGAAGATCCTTTCCTCGTGTCCCGCATGGGTGTGGCGGCGATCGAAGGTTTGCAGGGACCCACGTTCCTGATCGATCGCCATCACGTGCTAGCAACGGCGAAGCACTACGCGGCGCACGGCCAGCCGGAGGGCGGCAGAAATACTGCTCCCGCCAATTATTCGGAGCGAATCTTGCGTGAAACCTTTTTTGTGCCGTTTCAGGCGGCTGTGGAGGAAGCACGCGTTGGAAGTGTGATGGCGTCCTACAACGAAATTGACGGCATCCCTTCGCACATCAATCCGTGGCTGCTGGATACCGTTCTCCGCCAGGAATGGGGCTTTCGCGGGTATGTGACATCCGACGGAAATGGACTGCAAATGCTTTTCCAGGTCCACAAAGTGGCCGCGGATGAAGCGGAGGCGGCTCGCAAAGCGCTTGCGGCGGGCGTGGATTATGACCTCTCCGATGGCTCGGTGTACCGCACGTTGCTGGAGCAAGTGAAAGCCGGCGTTGTTCCCGTTTCGCTGGTGGATCGCGCCGTTGCGCGCGTTCTGGCCGCGAAATTCCGCCTGGGACTTTTCGAGAACCCCTACGTGGATCCCGCGCTTACGGAGAAAATCATCAACAGTCCGGAGCATCAGCGGTTGGCGCTGCAGGCCGCGCAGGAAGCGATTGTTCTTCTCAAGAACGAGAACCATCTGCTGCCCCTCGACGAGAAGAAAATCAAGACGCTCGCCGTCATCGGTCCCAATGCGGCGGATGTGCACATCGGCGGTTACGCCCGCGAGCCATTCCATAGCGTAAGCATCCTGGAAGGCATCCGCACGCGCGCCGGAAAAAGCATCAAGGTACTCTATGCGGAGGGCTGCAAAATCACTACGGGAAAACAGGGATGGTCCGGATGGTACGAGGACAACACGCAATTGGCCGCGCCGGAGAGCCAGGCCGCGAGTATTCGCGCTGCGGTGGAGACCGCGCGCAAGGCCGACGTGGCGATACTTGTGGTCGGCGAGACGGAGAGCACGAATCGCGAGGCGTGGTCCGAATCGCACCTGGGCGACCGCGACTCCTTCGAGCTTCTCGGCGCGCAGAACGATCTCATCAAGGCCGTCGTGGAAACCGGAGTTCCCACCGTCGTGATACTGATCAACGGCCGTCCGCTTTCCATCAATTACGTTGCGGAGCATGTGCCGGCGATTTTGGAGGGATGGTATCCGGGGCAGGAAGGGGGCACGGCCGCGGCGCAAGTCCTGTTCGGGGACGTGAATCCCGGCGGCAAGCTGCCCATCACGTTTCCGCGGTCCGTCGGACAGTTGCCGGACTATTACGACTACAAGCCGTCGCGCAATCGCAGCTACATTTTTGTTTCCAACGAGCCGCTTTTCCATTTTGGAGATGGGCTCAGCTACACAACATTCAAGTTTGAAAATCTGCGCGTCGAGCCAAAACAGATCCTGCCGGGCGGAACCGCCACGGTTCGCGTGGATGTGACGAATACGGGGGAGCGCGAAGGCGATGAAATTCCGCAGCTCTATGTGCACCAGCAAATCGCCAGCGTTACCCGGCCGGTGAAGCAGCTTGCCGGTTTTCAGCGCATTCACTTGAAGGCTGGAGAAAAAACCACCGTGGAATTCCAGGTGACACCTACGGCGTTGTCACTCATCAACGTGGACATGCACCAGGTGGTCGAGCCGGGACTTTTTGACATTATGGTGGGGCCCAGCTCCGCAAAGACCGAGACGATCACACTGGAAGTGAAAGCGAAGTAGGGCGCAGCCGCATCAATTTGCGGAATTGCCCGGCCCGCCCACAAGATGAATCCGCGGGATTCTTTGCTCCTCCGGTGGCAATGCCGGAAATGCGGCATGCGGCTCCGTCTGATACCAATACGCAACCGATGAATAGTTATCGGAACGGTGGTTCGCGTGGCCGTGTTCGATGGTAGCCCTGAGCGACTTCGTGAACGGAATCGGCGAATCCAGATGGAAGCGATAGACGGACGAGCGCGAACCGGCGAACTCCGAACCCACTACTGGCGCGCCATAGGTAGCGTACGAAAAAGGGCGTCCGAATCCCCAGGCACCTAGAAAATAATCTTCGGAGCCGGTGCCGTTGATGGAGGGTTTCTCCTCGCCGTCGATGAAGAACATGTCATCGCCTTCGCCCCACCAATTGTCCTGATTTTGCAGGATGGACATGGTCACGCCGACAAAGTGGCCCTTGCCTTTTGCTTCCAACCAGACGTAGTTCCCTTCTCCAGTGAGATTCTTCTTTCCGTCCACAAGCGGGTCGCCATTGGAATGCCATTGACTCGTCCAACCGGCGGCAGGATAGGCTTGACGGTATTGCGCATGAAAATAGAGGGTGTCTTGCGGCAAGGGCTTGGCGTGAGCCTGATAGTCGATGTTGAAATAAAACGCGCCGACCTTTTCCTTACCCTCGTTCGTTACCGTGATTCTGCCGTGCTTCTGAAACGGCATGGGGAAAAAGGAATTGAGCGCTTTGTCCGAAGCCACGGCGAGCACAGCGGATTCATAGCGGAAGTATTCGCCATTTCCGAGGCCGAAGAAATCGCCGATGGGAGCTTCGACGCTGGGACTCTCTTCGCCATCCCAGTACATGCGCAGGACCAGCTTTTTCAGATGGAACTGCTCGTCGGTGGCAATCGTGATCCAAATGTGCGTGATGGTGCCAGGACCCGCTTCGTCAAGCAGTGTGAGCGTCTCGCCGGGCGCAATCTGGCGGAAGTCCGCGTTGCCGCCGCTGCGGTCATAGCTGGAGACGCGTTTTTGCACATAGTCATGGGATACGATCAGGCCGGACAAAGATGAGCTGGCCGGGGATTGTGCGTGAGCAACTGCTGACATGCCGATGGAAATTAAAACGATCAGAAAGAGTTTATGTTTGCTCATCGTATGAACCTTGTGAACCAGTGAGATTGTGCGGCCGCGCCACGTTGGACTTGCCCGCACCCGGGATTAGTTTCCGCATCACGGAGTAGCGGCCGAATCCAGAATCAGGACGCGAAGACACAGCACTATCAGTGCGTCTGTTATTTGGTCACTGAAAATTTGTAAATGGTGGCCGACTCGAACGGTTTCCCCGGATGAAGGATCGCGCTCGGGAAATTGGGGTGATTCACGGAATCAGGAAAGTGCTGCGTCTCCAGGCAGAGCCCGCCAAACTTGGGATAGGCAATGCCGCCCTTCCCCACAATGCTGCCGTTCAGGCCGATGGAGGAATAGAACTGCACGCCCGGCTCGGTTGTCCAAACTTCCATTTGACGGCCCGTCGTGGGGTCCGCGGCACGCGCGGCCAGCCGCAGTTTTCCGGCTTTGCCATTGAGCACGAAGTTGTGGTCGTAGCCGCCGATATCCTTGATCTCGTTTATGCGCGCCCCGATCGCCGTAGGCTTGGTGAAGTCCAGCGGGGTACCCTTCACCGATTTGATCTCACCTGTGGGAATGAGCGTCGAGTCCACGGGCGTATATTCGCCGGCATTCAGAAAGAGAACTTCATCGAGGATGTTCTTGCCCGGCCCGCCCAAGGCGAAGTAGCTGTGGTTCGTGAGGTTGATGGGCGTGTCCTGATCCGTTTCCGCGCGATAGTCCAGCTTGAGTTCGTTGGTGTCCGTGAGCGTGTAGGTGACCGAAACGTTCAAATTGCCCGGGAAATTCTCCTCGCCGTCCTTGCTGAGGTAAGTGAAACGAACGGCCGCCGCCGTCATGCCGGGAAGAATTTCGGCCTTCCAGACCTTGCGGCCAAACCCGATTTTTCCGCCATGTAAAGTGTTTGGCCCATTGTTGATCGCCAGGCTGTACTCCTTGCCGTTCAATGTGAAATGGCCTTTGGCGATGCGGTTGGCGTAGCGGCCGACGGTGGCCCCGAAGAAGGGATGATCGCTCAGATAGCCTGGCAGGTCGCTGAATCCCAGCACAACATCGCCGGGCTTGCCGCTCTTATCGGGCACGTACAGCTCGGTCAGCGTGGCGCCATAGGTAATCACCTTGGCCCACGATCCCTTGGCGTTTTTCAGCGTGTAGGCCGTGATGGCCGTGCCATCGGGCAATTTGCCGAACTCGGTCTGATCGACGTTTGCCGCGGCGCGAGCGTAAACCGGGGTTGGCTGCAGAACGCGGAGGCGAGTGCCGGGCAAGATGCAAACAAAGAGACCGAGAACGATTACGGCGATTGCGAATACTCTTGACTTGGTGCGAACCATGATTGTTCTCCCTCGATCCTATTTGCGGCTTAAAATTCCCTAGCTCGGGTTTTATCACATATCGCGGCTGTTCGACAGGTCAAGGCGCACAATTTTGTTTTTTGCAGATTTCCAACGCATCCGGAATTCCATCCTCAATTCGACGACAGCTATGGGAAGCGCAGCCATAAACAAAGAGTTGTAAGCCGCGTACTTGACATCCATGCGGGGCAATGCCACATTCGCCCAGCATCTGACGGTATGCAAAATTGCATGCGTTTGAGCACCTTCTGAGGAGGCGTTGTCATGCCGCGTCGCAATTCTTTTATAAACATGATCGGACTTCTTTGTTTAGCCGCCACTTCAGTTCTCCCTGGCGTGGCGCGGGCCCAGTGGTTGGCGGTGAATCCCGTTATCAACGTGCAGCAGCAGCCCGATGGCGCGCTTCTTCAATTGCAGCGCGGTTATTTGCGATTCCGTGTGTGCACGGATTCGATCGTTCGGGTGATCTATTCTCTCGAAGCCAGCGTGCCAGAGCACAGCGATTTTCTCGTCGTCAAAACGGAGCGGCCGCGTGCGGGCTTCACACTGGAGACGACTGATCCGAAGAGCGTGACTCTGGTCACGGCGCGGCTGAAAATTGTGATTGGCCGCGAAGACAGCGCCGTGCAATTCCTTGACGTCGGCGGCAAGACTCTGGCTCAGGAGTCCACCCGCTCGCTGATGCCCGTCGAAGTCAACGGCGAGAAGACGCTGCATCCCGAGCGCTTCGTCAACATGTGGGCCACGCAGGAAGCGTTTTACGGCCTCGGCCAGCATCAGGCTGGTGTGTGGAATTATCGCGGCGAGGCGGTCGATCTCTCGCAGGACAACACCAATATTTCGGTGCCGCTTCTGCTCTCCAGCAACGGCTACGGCATTTTCTGGAACAACGGTTCGCGCAGCCGTTTTAATAATCGCTTCGTCCACGCGTTTTACCTCAGTTCCGAGGTTGCGGACGCGATGGACTACTACTTTCTCTATGGCCCGGAATTCGACAACATCATCGCCGCCTATCGCGAATTGACGGGACCTGCGCCCATGTTCGGCAAGTGGGCCTACGGCTACTGGCAGTGCAAGAATCGCTATGCCTCGCAGCAGGAACTTCTCGGCATCGCGGAAAAATATCGCGCCATGCAGATCCCCCTGGACAACATCGTCCAGGATTGGTTCTGGTGGAACACCATGGGCGAGCCCGTGTGGAACAAGAATTATCCCGACCCCGCAGGCATGGTGAAGGAGCTCCACAACGAAAATGTGCACCTGATGGTTTCCGTTTGGCCCTTCTTCCGGCCGGGCTCTCCCGTCTACGACGACATGGAGAAGCGCGGGTACTTCATTGACCGCACCGTTGCCAACAGCTTTCATCCCGTGGGCCAGGCGCTTTACGACGCGTTCAATCCGGACGCGCGCAAATACTATTGGAAGCTGATGAACGACGCGCTCTTCAAGATTGGCGTGGACGCGTGGTGGCTCGATACGACCGAACCGGAAACCGAAGGGCGTGAGACCAACATCCTGGTAACCAACAAAGTGGCCATCGGCAATGGCGCGCGCTATGCCAATGAGTTTCCGCTGCTCACCACAACAGCTGTTTACCAGGGCCAGCGCAGCGCCTCCGATCAGAAGCGCGTGTACATTCTTACGCGTTCCGGCTATGCGGGTTCTCAGCGCAACGCGGCTGCGGTGTGGTCGGGCGATATCGACCCCAATTGGGAAACCTTGCGCAGGCAGATACCCGCCGGATTGAATCTGGCGCTCTCCGGCATTCCCTATTGGACGACCGACATCGGCGGCTTCGTGGACGCGAACCCCGATGATTCGGCCTATCGCGAGCTTTATGTCCGCTGGTTTGAGTTCGGAGCGTTCTGCCCCATATTCCGTGCGCACGGCACGCGGGTGCCCAACCAAAACGAAATCTGGTCCTACGGCCCGGCGGCGCAGAAAATCCTCACGGACTATGACCGCTTGCGCTACCGCTTGATGCCCTACATCTATTCGCAGGCCTGGAAAGTGACCAGCGAGGGCGCCACAATTATGCGGCCGCTGGTGATGGACTTCCGCACCGACGTTCGCGCGCAGAATACCGGCGACGAATTCTTGTTTGGCCCTGCACTGCTCGTGAGTCCCGTCACCGAACCAGGCGCAACGGTTCGCCACCTGTATCTGCCCGCTGCAACCTGGTACGACTTCTGGAACGGCGCCTCGATCAAAGGCGGTCGCGCCATTGACACCCCGGCCCCACTGGAGCGTCTGCCCCTTTTCGTTCGTGCCGGCGCAATTCTGCCACTGGGCCCGGAACTGCAATTCGCTGCCGAGAAGCCTGCCGATCCGCTGGAAATTCGCATCTATCGCGGGGCCGACGGGGATTTCACGCTCTATGAAGATGAGAATGACAATTACAACTACGAGAAAGGTGCATACGCAACGGTCGGCTTCCACTGGGATGACGCCAAACAAGCGCTCACGATCGGCGAGCGCAAGGGAGCTTTCCCCGGGATGCTGAAAGATCGAACTTTCCGCGTCGTGTTCGTGCGGGAAAACCACGGCGTGGGCGGAACGGTCAGCGAAACCGCCGATAAAGAAGTGGCCTATTCAGGCAAGGCCATCAGCGTCACTCCGTGAGGAGGCTCAGCCGGGTCTCCGGAGGCGGCAATCTACCTGAAGGGAAATCTTGCCCCCTAGCCCGGCGATTCAATGATAAAGAGGCGCGACAGCAATCGCACCAAGTCCAATCAGGAAGAAAAGGAACATCAGCGGGATAAAGCGGCGCGACTCCGCGGGGGCATTGACGAACTCCCTCCAGATGAACACGCCCCAGATGGCGGAGACCATCGTCGCGCCCTGCCCCAACGCATAGGAAATGGCTGGGCCGACCAACTGCGCGTGCGATGCCACGAAGTTGAACGTTGTCCCGATGCACCAGATCAGCCCGCCGACGACTCCCCACAAGTGATAGGCAGGCTTCGTGGCGAAAAACTGTTGCAGAGTGACGGGGGCGGCTCCGGTCAGCGGTTTGCGCATAAAATAGTAATTCAAGGGCAGAGCGCACAGCACCGCGCCGATGCAAAAGAGAAAGGATACGGCGTAAGGCCCCAGTGCCACCTTACCCGTTGTGGCTTTCACGATCAGTGGATAGAACGTCCCCATCAGGATGCCGCAGGCAATGCTGATCTTGATGCCCCGCGCGCTGATGGCTTTTTTCTCCACTTCCCTTTTCTTGTAAGCCATGGCGTCAAAGATGATCGCCAGGACCACCAGGACGATTCCGCTGAACAACAGGAACGGATTCCCGCGCGGCGAGATGAGGTAGTTCACCAGCGCGCCCACCACCAGTGCCAGTCCGATGCCGATCGGAAAGGCCACCGCCAGCCCCGCGATTTCGATGGCCGCCACCAGGAGCAGGTTCGCCACATTGAATATGATCCCCGCCAGCAGCGCGTAGAGGATGTGTCCGATATCCGCGCCGCGTAAATCCGCGAGGAACGACAATCCGGCGCCTCCATGACTTCCCAGCGTGAATCCCAATACGAGCGCGGCCAGGACCATGCCCACCAGATAGTCCCAATAGAACAGGGGAAACGCATAGCCCGGGGTGAGTTTCATGGTGTTCGCCCAGGAGCCCCAACAGACCATGCTGATGATCATGAAAAAGAGTGCTGCCGCGTACGCTTCGGGTTGGTACATGAGTTCTCCTGAACGACTGTTGCGGAGGAATTCCCCCTGGCATTATTCGTGACGACGTGCGAACCGCAAACAGGGTTTCTCCGTGCGCTTCGATGGGAAGCATACTCGGGATTGTAGATTGCAGAAACAATTTTTCTATTGGAGAGGAGGCGGGGAGGAACCGGCCTTTTCGCTGGTCTCTCACGAAAAGCAGATCCTTCCGTTTCGCGGCCCGACGCGCCAAAATGCGGCGCGAAAGAAAAAGTCGGGCCGCTTCGGTCGGGATGACAATGTTGATTGAAACGCAAGAGGAGTCGGGCCGCGTTGGTCGGGATGACAGCCCTTTGCGTGTGCTTGGCACCCTGGGAAGGCTCATTCCAGGGGAGAGTTCACAGCAATTTGGCAAGAAGTTCCACGGGATGCAGCACGGCACGCCCTGTCGCACCTTCTAACTGCTCGGTGCAGGAGACGCCGCTGGCAAGCAGCGTGTGCGGACCCACGGCGTTCTCGGTGGCCTTCCATTGTTCGACAAGCTCTTCGGACACGGCCTGGCTGACATCGTAGAAGTCTTTTTTGTATCCAAAGCTCCCGGCCATCCCGCAGCATTCCACCTGCGAACAGGTGACCTCAAAGCCGAGCCTCCGCAGAAAATCGACCGTGATGGATGGGTCGCTGACAGCGCGCTGCTGACAATGCGCGTGGTAGAAGACTTTGGGGCCCGGTGCGAACTTGCGAATGTCAAAAACCGCTCGCGGATCACTTCCCTGCTCCGCAAAATGCTGTGCGAGGAACTGCACCAGGCCAATCGTGCAATTTTGCAGCTTTGCGAACGGCTGTGCTGCCAATAATTTGCGATATTCGCGAAGGATCATCGCCAGAACGCTGGGCTCGACAATAAGCAGCGGCCGCGCTGCCGCATTTTCGGAGGCGAGGTACGTGGAAAGAGCCTGCGCCTGCGCTCGCGCCGTTTCGATCATCCCTTGCGAGAGCGCCGCGCGCCCGTCCGGCAGAGATTTCGTCAGATGCACGCCCAGACCGGCAGCGCGCAGACACCGAATCGCGTCCCTGCCCCGCTCTGGCGCCCCGTAATTTGTGAACACATCCGCCAGAACCAAAACCTCCTGGCCTTGCCGCGTATCCGGCATGTGCGTCACTTCATCGGCGCAAAGATCCACCCAGGTCTTCTTCGGAAATGGCACAAGACGACGACGCCGGTCGATTCCGATGGATTTCTCTAAGAACCAGCGCGCCCCGGGCACCTTCAAAAAGAAATTCGATAACGGAGCAAAGAGCGTTCCCCAACGAGCCACGCGATCATAGTGCGCAAAGAAGATTTGTTGCGCGGAAGCATGTTCCACCGGCGAGGTGCCCAATAGCAGATGCAACGCTCGCGCTGTCAATGACAGCGGAGCCAACCGATTGAGCCGCGAGCGCAGCTCCACATTCAAGCCGGGAATATCAATCCGTACCGGACACTGCGTGACGCAACGGGAGCAACCCGTGCAAAGATCGCTGAACCGCGCGAGCTTCAACTGGCCCGTCGTGGCCGCTTCCCATGTTGCGCCGATTCCGCCGGAATAGGTCGCTCCTCCAAATCCGTGTCCCCCCAGCACCTGAAAATTCGCGCAAGAATTCAGGCACGCGCCGCAGCGGATGCAATAGAGCGCTTCTTTCATTTGCGCATCCCGCGCCAAAGCTTCGCGCCCGTTATTCAGAATCACCAGGTGAAACTCGCGTGTGGCTGGCCCCGCACCGCGAAAATCAACGACCGGTATCGCGAGCGGAGGCTGGATCACGGAGGTGTAGCTGGTCAGCGGTTGGCCCGTGGCGCTAGCCGCGAGAAGCTCGATGAAGGGGGCAAATTCGCGGCGCGAGGGCACGATTTTTTCGAGGCCCGACAACGCGATGTGCAAGGGCGGTGCGATGCACGTCAAACGGATGTTGGCTTCGCTCTCCACCAGCAGCAGGCTTCCGCAACCCGCGGAAACCAGATTTGCTCCGGTGATTCCCGCGTCGGCCGCCAGAAAGTCTTCGCGCAAACGTTCGCGCGCGAATCGCGTCAGATCCTCGCCGGTATCCAGCGGCAAATCGGTTTGAAATTTTCTGCGAAAGAGGGCGGTGATGCGCTCGCGCGAATAGTGAATGGCAGGAGCGATGATGTGCGACGGCTGCTCGTCTGCGGCCTGCAGGATGAACTCCGCCAGGTCCGTTTCCACCACGCAGATTCCGTCGTGCTCCAGCGCGCCGTTCAGGTGAATCTCTTCCGAGGTCATGCTCTTGCCCTTGACCAGGGAACGCACGTGATGCCGCTTGCAGACTTCCTGAATGTATTGGCGGGCCTCCTGAGCATCGCGCGCAAAAAAGAAATGTCCGCCGTTCCGCGTGACACTTTCCAAAAGCCGCTGAACAAGCGTCGTGCGATTGACCAGCGCATCTTCCTTGATACGGCGCGCTTCGTCTTTCAGCGCCTCGTAATCGGGCAGGGCGGCGGTGGCACGATAGCGATTAAGGTTGAAACTCCGCGTGTTGTGGCGCACCGCGGCGGATTCCGTATCGAGAGCGAGGCGAATGGCACGCCGCAGGATCGCCCGCGACTCCTTCGCGGCAATCTCCCTTGGCGATGTCACATGCTTCGGCATGGTTCAGCAAAGCACCATGATGTGAAGTTCATGCGGCCCATGGACCCCGCGGACGAGCGGACCCATGTCCGCCGTGGCGCTTGGCCCGCTGATGAAGACGAAATTCCTGTGAAAGATGGGCCGAGCGAATTGCTCGAGGCGAAAAAGATCCGAAGGCCGGGAGACCAGCCGGTCAACATCCACCACCACGATGTGCAGGCGCGGCAGCAGACTGACATAGCCCGCGATATCCGCGTCAATGTCCACGCATACCGACCCCGTGCGCGCCACCGCGGCGAAGGCCTCCGTCACGCCCACGGGCGCTGAGCGATAGTCGGCTGCGAGCGGATTGGCGAGCACTCCTTCTTCCGATCGCAAAGGCCGAAAATAATCCGGGGAAAGATAGCGCGGCTCGGCAATAAGAATGGGACGTTTGGCGGACGCTCTGGCCAGCACCGCATCGCGCACCGCTTCCGGCGAGCGGGCCACCAGTTCCATGGTGCCGCCTGTAGCCGACACTTGCTCGCGAAACTGATCAAGGTGGGATTGCAGCGCTGGAAAAACGAGATTCACAGGTTTACTCTGCCAATCGGTATTATGCATCATCCGCACTTGCGAGACGCAATTGCTAGGCGGGGGATAGCGCGCTAGCCGAAGATCAGACTCATCTTTAACAAGTTCTTGCATCGAAATTTAGGTAGGGGCCAACTTTTCGGAACTGATACACTCTCCCTAGTTCATGCGACAGGAGATATTGCAATGGCCCTCGACTCGCAGAATGTTCTCGCCGCTTTGGATTCGTTCCGCATCGAGGTACCCTCCTGGGGATTTGCCGACACGGGAACGCGCTTCGGAAAGTTTGTGCAGGACAGCGCCGCCTCCACCCTGGAGGAGAAGTTCTCCGATGCCGGCCAGGTGCATTACTTCACGGGGGTGTGCCCCAGCGTGGCGCTGCACGTCCTCTGGGATCTCCCCGCAGGGACAGACTTGCGCGAAGTGGTCAAGCTCAGCGACAAATACGGCGTCCGCGCAGGCTCCATCAATCCCAACGTCTTTCAGGACCAGGAGTACAAGCATGGGTCCTTGGCCAATGAGCGCCCGGAGGTTCGCCAGCACGCCCTAGATCACATTTTGGAGTCGGTTTCGCTGGCCAAACAGTTAGGCTGCCGCGATCTGGCTCCCTGGCTGGCCGACGGCTCGAATTATCCCGCCACGGCGAACATTCGTCATCGCAAGCAGTGGATTGCCGAGGCCTTTCGCAAGGTGCACGACGCGCTGGGCCCCAGCCAGCGTCTCCTGGTGGAGTACAAACCGTTTGAGCCAGCGTTCTATCACTCGGACATCGGCGACTGGGGGATGGCGCTCTTGCTCGCACGCGCTGCAGGCCCCAAGGCGTTCGTGCTGGTGGATACCGGGCACCATTACCAGGCGCAAAACATCGAGCAGATCGTGGCCTGGCTCCTTAGCGAAAACATGCTGGGCGGTTTCCACTTCAACGACCGGCGCTATGCCGATGACGACCTAACGCTCGGCTCGATCGATCCGTATCAGATATTTCGCGTGTTCGCCGAAATCCGCCACTGGGAATGGGAGGCCCACCAGCGCGCGGATATCGCCTACATGATTGACCAGAGCCACAACTTGAAGAACAAAGTTGAGGCCATGATCCAGACGGTGATGACCGCTCAATTGCTGTATGCCAAGGCCGCTTTGATTGATCACGAAGCTTTGCAAAAAGCGCGCACGGAGCAGCGCCTGATTGACGCGGAAAACTGCTACAAGGACGCCTACGAAACCGATTGCCGGCCGATTCTGCGGGATTGGCGCAAGAGTCATGGGCTGGCGGAGGATCCTTTGCAAGCATTTCGCGCCAGCGGATACACGGAGCGCACATCGCGCGAGCGAGGTGTTCGCAAAAAAGGGGCTTCCAGCTACGCTTGAGCTGCCCCGCCTCCGTTCAGAGGCGCTCGCGGCGGCCATCGAGGAACTATGAAACGTCTGCGTTATCTCCAGGACGCGTGGGATGCATCCGTCGCTTCGGGCTTGGATGAACCCGAACTGCTTCGTTACCGCTCCAATCTGCTGGGCTCGGATTTGCGCATCACCAATTTCGGCGGAGGAAATACCAGTTCCAAAGTAAAGCAAAAGGACGCATTGAGCAGCGCTGCCGTCGAGGTCCTTTGGGTCAAGGGGAGCGGCGGCGATCTTGGCAGCATTCAGCGCGCGGGTTTCGCCACTCTTTACCAGGAAAAGCTGCTCGGACTCGAGAAGCTCTATCGCGGCATTCAGCATGAAGACGAGATGGTCGGCTACTACCCTCTCTGCGCTTTTGGACTGAACCCCACGGCCGCTTCCATTGATACGCCGCTGCACGGCCTGCTTCCGTATGCGCACGTCGACCATTTGCATCCGGATTGGGGCATCGCGCTGGCTGCTTCAGCCAACGGCAAAGAGCGCCTGGCGGAGTTCAACCAGAAGTATGGCCATAGACTCGTATGGATTCCGTGGCTGCGGCCGGGATTTGAGCTGGGCCGTCTCATTCGCGACGCCGTCCAGCAGAATCCCAAAGCCGATGGCATCGTGCTCGGCGGCCACGGACTCTTCACCTGGGGTGAAACGCAGCGCGCTTGCTATGAGAACACGCTTACCGTGATAGATGATCTGGGTGACTTCGTTCTCGGCTACGTCGAAAAGGCAGGCGACTCGCTCTTTGGCGGAGCGCAATTTACGGCGCGCGCTGATCGGCAGCAGCTAGCCGTCGAGCTGCTTCCTGCGCTTCGCGGGCGTCTCTCGGAAAAAAGGAAATGGATTGCCCACTACTCCGATCTGCCGGAGGTGCTGCGCTTCGTCAATTCGCGCGATGCGGTGGCGCTGGCGCGGCTTGGCACGAGTTGCCCGGACCACTTCATCCGCACAAAAATCCGCCCGCTGCTGATTCCCTGGCAGCCGGGCGACGATATGCCTGCCCTGCTCGCGGCGTTGGATGAGAGCTTGGCGGTCTATCGCAGGGACTACGAAGCGTATTACCACAAATTCGCCACTGCCGATGCGCCGGCCTTGCGCGATGCCAACCCCACGGTCGTGCTCGTGCCTGGCGTCGGCATGTTCAGCTTCGGCAAAAGCAAGACCGAAGCGCGCATCACCGGCGAGTTCTATACCAACGCGATTCACGTGATGGAAGGCGCTACCTCTCTTGGCGATGGCCGCGTGCCTTCTACTCTTCCACAAGCCGGCGTGGCCGCGCCTTCGGAAGCGTTCGCGGTGTACAACAATTACGTCGCCCTGCCGCAATCCGAAGCCTTCCGCATTGAGTATTGGCAACTGGAAGAGGCCAAGCTGCGCCGCCAGCCACCGGAAAAGGAATTTGCGCGGCAGGTGGTGATCGTTGTGGGCGGGGCCAACGGAATCGGGCGTGCCACCGCCGAAGCCGCCGCGCAACGTGGAGCACACGTGGTGATCGCGGATCGTGAAGCGAAAGCGGCGGCAGAGGCGGCCGCGGAGGTGGCGCGCGCCGCCGGAAAAGAAGCAAGTCGTGCCGCGACGGTGGACATTCGCGATCGCGCATCGATTCGGCGCCTCCTGGAAGAGGTCGTGGCGCACTTTGGCGGCTTCGATGTGCTGGTGAACACCGCCGCGATGTTCGCGTCGTCTCCCGATGGCACGGTGAGCGATGAGCAGTGGCGCACCACGCTCGACCTGAACGTGGTCGCCAACCATCTGCTCGTGGACGAAGCGCGGCTTATTCTCGCAAAGCAGAATCTTCCGGCCTCGATTGTGCTGACGAGTTCCGCGAATGCCGTGGTCCCCAAGCACGGCAGTGAAGCTTATGATGTAAGCAAAGCCGCGTTGAGCCATCTTGTGCGCGAGCTGGCTATTTCGCTTTCGCCGAATGTCCGCGTTAACGGCATCAGCCCTGCCACCGTGGTGAAGGGCTCGACGATGTTTCCCCGCGATCGCGTCGTCGCCTCGCTGACTAAGTACAAGATTGCGTTCGATCCCGCGCAGAGCACTGAGGAATTGCGCGATCTGCTCAGTCAGTTTTACGCCAAGCGCACCTTGACGCACGCCGCGATTGACCCGGATGATTGCGCCAAAGCGATTCTGTTTCTCGCAAGTCCCGGCGCCCGCTGCACGACGGGTCATTTGTTTCCCGTCGACGGCGGCCTGAGCGAAGCTTTCCTCCGATGAATGATTCTCCCGATTCCGGCCCAAAGCCACGCCGCGTAGTCGCCATTGACCTCGGCGCAGAGAGTTGCCGCGTCTCCCTGCTCGACTGGCGGCCACAGGGAGCCACTCTGCGGATCGTTAACCGCTTCCACAATGGCCCGCACGAGCGCGATGGACATCTCTATTGGGACATCTCCGGCCTGCGCGAGGGTCTTCTCGAAGGTCTGCGCCTTGTCGCTCGTGAAGCCTCTGGTCCCATCGATTCCATCGGCGTAGATGGCTGGGCCGTTGACTATGTGCGCGTGGATAGCAACCTCCAGCCCCTGCAGGACCCTTTTTGCTATCGTGACCCGCGCACGGAAAAGATCCCTGCGCGGTTCTGGGAAACTCTCCCTGCAGAGCGCCTATACGCAATCACCGGCGTTCAAATGCTGCGCTTCAACACGCTATACCAGTTGATCGCGGATCACGCTGCCGGCCTGCCCGATGGCGCGTGTTGGTTGAATTTGCCGGAGCACATCCTCTGCAGTCTCGGCGGGCGTCCAGTTTCGGAGTTCACGCTGGCGACGCACACGCAACTTGTCAGTGCTACCGATCGCGCCTGGTCGCCGGAGATTTTTCGGGCGGCAGGTCTTGACCAAAGCAAGGCGCCGGAACTTGTGGCCCCCGGCACCATCGTCGGCCAACTTAAGGGAGAACTCGCGCAACTCTCCGCATTCCGAAACACTAAACTGATCGCACCCTCGTGTCACGATACGGGCTCGGCTGTCGCCGGAATTCCGCATTCCGGTGACGATTGTGCGTTCATCAGTTCCGGAACATGGTCGCTCGTGGGCACCGTCCTCGATCACCCGTGCCTCAGCGAGGCAGCCTTCAAGCAGAACATCAGCAACGAAGGAGGCCTCGAGGGCTCTTCCCGCTTCCTGAAAAACGTCAACGGCATGTGGCTGATCGAAGAATGCATGCGCCATTGGCATTCTGAGGGGAAGGAGTGGAGCATTGCTTCGCTCATCGAGGCTTGCCGCTCGCTTCCCGCGCCAAAGGAATTTCTCGACGTAGATCATTCCGAACTGCATCTCAGCGGACATATGCCCCAGCGCATCAACTCTGTGCTAAAGCTTTCGGGGTACGCGCCGCTGCCGGAAGACCCCGAGGCTGCCCCGCAGTTTGCCAACTTGATTTTTCACAGCCTGGCCGCGCGCTACACCGAGGTTCTGCGCATGATCAGCGAAGTGGCAGGCAAGAGATTCCGCAGGGTCTACATCGTCGGTGGTGGGAACCGCAATACTTTTCTTAACCAACTCTTACAGGAGCGCTCGAGGCTGGAGGTCATCCGGGGTCCCATAGAGTGCTCCACGATCGGCAATGCCGCCATACAACTTGCGGCGCTCGAGGGCAGAACGGGCTCGAACTTCGGTGTTTCGCGCGAAGCGGTCGCCGAATGGAGCCACCGCTTAGCCGCACTGGAGGGCTGACGCCACTGCAATGAATGCCGCGAGCCCGCGAGATTCGATTTTTCGGGCTCGAGGCTTGCGGGGTTACTGCTTCGCGCCAGTTTTGGCGGCCTCGGACCGCTTGAACCAGTCCGGCTTGCGGAACATGTCCAGGCCCGGATCGGCGATTACATCATCGCCAGATTTCGCCGATTTTTCGCGAATGTAGTCGAAGTCCAGTTCCACTCCCCAGCCCGGTCCTTGTGGCAAATCGAACTGGCCGTCCTTAACCTCCGGATACGGCCGGCCCGCTTGCTTGATTTCCGCGTCGGAGAAATCGTTGAAGTGTTCCAGGATTTTGCCGTTCCGCAATCCGGCCATCAAGTGCAGCGCCGCCGTGGTGCTAATGATTCCGCCGACATTGTGAGGCGCCACCATCACGGAATACGTCTCCGCGGTGGAACAAATTTTCTTTGTTTCCAAGAAGCCGCCGCACTGCGTCATGTCTGGTTGCAGAATATGAATTACGCGCCTGGGAAAAAGATCGCGGAATTGCGCCGCGGTGTAATAGCGCTCGCCGGTTGCGATGGGAACAGTGGTATGGCGCGCCACCATCTCCAGCGCGCCGGGATCATCGGGCCTGCATGGCTCTTCAATCCAGCCCGGTTGATATTCCTCAATGGCGCGGGCAATCTCCACCGCTTGATGCGGCGCAAAACGCCCGTGCATCTCCACAAAAACCTGAGCGTCGCGCCCGGCCACGCTGAACACGGCCTCGAGAATTTCCAGGCTGCGGTGATATTCCTCGCGCGTAAGCTCGAGGTTGCCGTTCCCAAAAGGATCGAGCTTCATCCCGCGATAGCCGCGCGCCAGCACTTTTTTCGCGGCGCCGGCGAACGCTTCGGGCGTGCGATCCACGGTATACCAGCCGTTGGCGTAAGCCGGAATTCTGTCTCGCACTTTTCCGCCCAGCAATTGATAAACGGGCAGCTTGGCTTTTTTGCCGATGCAATCCCAGCAGGCCATCTCCACCAGCGCGAGCCCCGTCATCACCACTTCGCCCGGAAGGCCAAAATCGAAAAGGGTGAATCTGCGGTACAACTCTTCGATGTTGGTAGCGTCGAAACCCACGATGTGCCGGCGTACATCCTTCAGAAACTCGCGGACCGTGTGCGTCTTCGATACGACGCGCGCTTCGCCGTACCCGCGGATTCCCTCGTTGGTCTCCAGCACCAGGTAGGTCAAATTGCGCCAGGGCGTGCGAATGACAAAGGTTGCGTAATCGGTGATTTTCATGTTCGCTCAGCTATGCTTGACGGCAGGTTTGCCGCTGTCTTCCAAGTCCATCAATCTCCAACTCCACGACGTCGCCCGCCTTCAAATAGGTGGGCGGCTTCATGCCGAGTCCCACGCCCGGAGGCGTGCCCGTGGAGATCAGGTCGCCCGGTTCCAGCGTCATGAACTGCGAAATGTAGCGAACCAGCTCCGCGGGCGCGTGGATCATCGTTCCGGTGTTGCCCTTCTGCCGGACCTGCCCGTTCACGCTGAGGCGCATGTTCAGGTTGCTGACATCCGCCACTTCTTCACGCGTGGCCAGCCAGGGCCCCAGCGGATTAAATGTATCGCAGCTTTTTCCTTTGCTCCACTGTCCGCCGCGCTCCAACTGAAATTCCCGCTCGGATACATCATGCGAAATGCAGTAACCCGCGATATGCGATTCCGCCTGTTCGCGCGTTTCCAAATAGCGCGCCTCTGTGCCGATTACGACTCCCAGCTCGACCTCCCAGTCTGTTTTCGTGCTGCGCCGCGGAATCAGCACGTCGTCATTCGGGCCTACCATGGTGTTCGCGGCCTTCATGAAGAGCTTGGGCTCATTCGGCACGGTCACCCCGGTTTCCTTGGCGTGATCCGCATAGTTCAGCCCCACGCAGACGATTTTGCCGGGCCGTGCCACGGGCGCCGCCCAGCGCAATCCTTCCGCCACTTCCGGCAATTCGGCCGGGCTTGCGGAGGAAAGCTTGGCCGCCAGTTTCTTCAGTCCATCGGCCGCGAAAAACGCCGCACCCCAATCGCGAAACCACGCTGAGGCATCTCGCCTCTTCCCTTCAATCAATACGCCGGGCCTCTCCTGCCCCTTGGCTCCAAACCGGATCAGTCTCATCGCGCACCCCGTTTAACGTTTCCACCGCTCCTACTCTAACAGCACCGGCTAATGGTTCAGCTTTTTCTTAACGCAAACGGCGACCCATGGCGAAGCCCCAAAAACGATGCAGGCGAGCTCGCGCCACACACTGATTTTCCTGGAGACGCGGCGTGCGTCTTGTCACCAGGTTCCACCCGCATCACCGGCTTGGGGCAACTTCCAGCAGCATTTTTAGCGTCGCGCCCGGCCGGTGAGCGATGCGTTCCATCGCTTCCTGGCCGCGATCGAGGGGCAATTGTTCCGTCCAGCGCGTCAAATCCACTCTTCGCCGGCAATCAGCAAATCCAGTGCGCGCCGGAAGTCGGCCGGGGTGTACGCGAACGACATCACCACGCGGTGCTCTTTCCTTATGCTGGTGACGAAATCCAGTTCACTCCGCTGCGCACTCAAGCCCAGGAGAACGACGCATCCCCCCGGCCGGCACAAATCGAATGCCGATTGCCGCGCCGGCCCGCTCCCGCTGGCATCCACCACCAGATCGTAGCCGCGGCCCGCCACGCGGCGCGCTTCCGCCAGGCCCTCAGGCGATCCGGTGTTCACGGTCGCCGCAGCGCCCAGCTTCATGGCCGTTTCCAGCCGCTGATCGCTTACGTCCACCAGTAAAACATCTCGTGCGCCAATGCGATGGCTTGCCAGCAAGGCCAGCGCCCCCATTGTGCCGCCGCCCACGATGGCCAGGCGGAAAAAGGGCGCGGGCGCGGAAATGCGGAAGAGGTGCACGATGTTCGCCAACGGCTCGCACAGAACCGCCCGAGGAGACGGTAGTTCCGCTGGAATTTCGTAAATCTGCCCTGCTGGCAGCGTCACGTATTCTGCGAAGGTACCCGCCGTTTGATCCATTCCCAACAGCCGCCAGCTCTCGCAAAGATTCTGCGCTCCCGCGAGGCAATAGATGCAATGCCCGCAAGTGATCAGCGGATTCGCCACCACTCTGCGGCCGTCACTCAACCGCCCGATTGATTCGTGACCCAGCACCAGCGGCGGCTTTCTGCGCGCGCTGTGCCCCAGAAATCCCGAAATGTCCGAGCCGCAAACTCCGGCCAGTTCGATGGCGACTTCCACTTCTCCATTTTCCGGTTTCAGGCGGGGTCTTTCTTCCAACTTGACGCGGCCCGGCTCCGTATAGACGAGTGTTTTCATATCGGCACTTAGAAGGTCCTTTCTACGATTCCTCGACCGGGTGAATCTCTTCTCGAACTTCACTCTCACGGAAATTCTACTTCACGCAATGGTTCCCGGCCATAGCGGCAATCACGCTAATCACGCCAGCCTTACGCTACAACCGTTGTATATTTGTACGTTCGATATATGAAGTGGTCCTGGTTCTAGATCTGGAGGCGCACCACATGCTCACACCCTGGTTCGGCGAATTCATGGGCACCCTTGTTCTGGTCCTCCTCGGCGATGGTGTTGTCGCCGGGGTCCTCCTCCACAAAACCAAATCCAAAAATTCCGGATGGATTGTCATCACCACTGGTTGGGCGCTGGCGGTCATGTGCGGGGTCTTCACCGCCATCGCCTGCGGCAGCCCCGGCGCGCACATCAATCCAGCGGTGACTCTTGGCTTCGCGCTGCGAAGTCACGACTTCTCGCAAGTCTTGCCATTCATCGCCGCGCAAATCCTCGGCGCAATCGCCGGCGCCACGCTTGTCTGGCTGCACTATTTTCCGCACTGGCGGGAAACGCCCGACGCCCCCGCGAAACTTTCCGTGTTCTCCACGATCCCGGCCATTCGTGCACTCCCCTCCAATTTCCTTAGCGAGGTCATCGGCACCTTCGTGCTCGTGTTCGTCGTTAGCGCGATCTTCTCGAAAAAGGTAGCAGCGGCCGGACCAGCCGCGGGCCTGGGCCCGTATCTTGTCGCGAGTCTCGTGTGGGGTATCGGTCTCTCCCTCGGCGGTACGACTGGCTACGCGATTAATCCTGCGCGCGACCTTGGCCCGCGCATCGCTCATGCCGTGTTACCGATCGCGGGGAAAGGCCCCTCCGATTGGGGTTACGCCCCCATCCCGATTTTTGGCCCCCTTGTCGGCGGCGCATTGGCGGGCCTGCTGGCACGATTACTGGCGATGTAGCGGTATTTTATTGTCAGCAAGCGAGCACGTTTGACCTGAATTGCGGGCGAAGATTCCAGGGGAGCGCAGCGAGGGACTCTCTTTCAACAATGGAAAACAGGCCTCACGCGCTCCATCGCCTGGTTCGACTAGACTCCCTGGGCTAATCCCAACGTTATCTTGTGACCCCCGTCATTTGGCCTTCTGCTGTTTTTGTGATAATCAGAAGAGCAGGGTCATGCCTCCTAAAGTCAAATGGGGAATTCTGAGCGCCGCCAACATCGCCACGCGCCACGTAATCCCTGCCATGCAGCAGTGCGAATGGGCCGAAATCACCGCCATCGCTTCGCGCTCCATCGAAAAAGCGAAAAACGTCGCCGCACAGTTTTCCATTCCCAAAGCCTACGGCTCCTACGAGGAACTCCTCGACGATCGCGAGGTCGAAGCCATCTACAATCCGCTCCCCAATCATCTCCACGTCGAGTGGTCCATTCGCGCCGCCAGCCGCATCAAGCATGTCCTCTGCGAAAAACCCATCGGTTGCAATGCCGCGGAGGCTCGCCGCCTGCGCGAAGCCCGTGATGAATACGGCGTCAGGATTGGCGAAGCCTTCATGGTGCGCACGCATCCGCAGTGGTTGCGCACGCGCGAACTCATCCGCGCCGGCCGCATCGGCAAGCTCCGCTCGGCGTCCGGCTTTTTCAGCTACCTCAATACAGATCCGGCGGACCCGCGCAATATCGCCGAGTACGGCGGCGGTGCGCTGCTAGACATCGGCTGTTACCCGGTGAAGACCTCGCGTTTCGTGTTTGGCGATGAGCCGGAGCGCGTCTTCGCCTGCATCGAACGCGATCCCAGCTTCAAAACCGATCGCCTCACGTCCGCGATTCTGGAATTCCCCACCGGGCAGTGCATCTTCACGTCCAGCACACAGCTCGTTGCCTACCAGAAGATGCAGTTCTATGGCACCGAAGGCCGCATCGACATCGAGATCCCGTTCAACGCCCCCGCGGACAAGCCTGCGCGCATTTTCATTGATAATGGCAAGGAACTCTACGCCGGCGGCAGCGCGATCACCGAATCCTTCCCCGTCTGCAATCAATACACGATCCAGGGCGATCTATTCTCGCAGGCCATTCGCGAAAACAAGGAAGTCCCCAATCCCCTGGAAGATGCCATCTGCAACATGGCGGTCATTGACGCCCTCTTCCGCTCCGCCGAATCCGGCCACTGGGAAGTTCCCGAGCCACTCTAATCCCAATCCCATGTCGTCGCGCGCCTTCCCTCCCGTGGGGGCGCAGCATTGCTGCGCCCCTTTTCGGCAAGGTGTAAACGCTATTGGTCGTCCCGATCCCGCAAAGCGGGAGAGGCATCTGCTTTTCGCACAAGAAAAGCTAAAAAACAGATTTCGAGTCCCGCTCAAGACACGAACGGGACTCGGAATGACATTTTGTGGGGACTTTTCAGCAGCCCGCTAAAGGGAGCACGATTTACAAATCCACGCGATAGCGCGCAATCCCCTCACTGGGGAATCGTTGCTTTTCTAATCGTAATATTCCTGGCCCAGGTGGGTGATCAAATCCTCTCCCATCATCCACCGCAGGGTGTTCTTCAATTTCATGAGCTGGATAAACAGGTCATGCTCCGGATACAGCTCCGGCGCGGTCATCGGCGATTTAAAGTAGAAACTGAGCCATTCCTGAATTCCCCGCATGCCCGCGCGCTGCGCCAGATCCAGGAACAACACCAGATCCAGGACGATGGGTGCGGCCAATATGGAATCGCGGCACAGGAAATCCACCTTGATCTGCATGGGATAGCCCAGCCAGCCGAAGATATCGATATTGTCCCAGCCCTCTTTGTTGTCGCCGCGCGGCGGGTAGTAGTTGATGCGCACCTTGTGGAAAATCTTCTTGTACAGATCGGGATACAAGTGCGGCTGCAAAATAAAGTCCAGCGCGCCCAGTTTGGATTCTTCCTTGGTCTTGAAGGAGCCGGGGTCCTCCAGCACTTCGCCGTCGCGGTTTCCCAGAATATTTGTCGAAAACCACCCGTTCAGCCCCAGCATGCGCGCCTTGAACGCGGGCGCCAGAACCGTCTTGAGCAGGGTCTGCCCGGTCTTGAAGTCCTTTCCCGCGATCGGCACCTTGTGCTCCTGGGCCAACTGCCGCAACGCAGGCACGTCCACGGTCAGGTTCGGAGCGCCATTTCCATACGCGATGCCGCTGGTAATCGCCGCCCACGCGTACAGCATCGAGGGCGCAATCGCCGGATGATTCTCTTTCATCGCCGCTTCAAACGTTTCCGGCGTGGCGTGGACTTCGTGCGTCTTCATGAACACTTCCGTTGAGCCGCACCACAGCATCACCATGCGCGAGCAGCCGTGCTTTTTCTTGAACTTCGCGATGTCGTCCTTCACCTGCAGGGCGATGTCGTACTTCGTCTTCCCCTTCTTCACGTTCTTACCATTCAGCATCTTCACGTATTCTTGATCAAACGCCGCGGACATCGGCTTAATTTTCGAGAGGAACGTTTTCACCAGCGCCAGGTGATGCGCATCCAGCACGCCCGCCTTTGCAGCCGCTTCATAAGAACTGTCAGGGAAAATATCCCAGCCGCCGAACACCATGTCTTCCAGCCGCGCCAGCTTTACAAAATCCTTGATTTTAGGCGATCGGCCCTCCGTGCGTTTTCCCAGGCGGATCGTGGCCATCTGCGTCAGTGACCCGACCGGCAGCGCTTTCTTTGTGCGCACCAGCTCGACGCCGGCCATGAACGTCGTGGCCACCGCGCCCATTCCCGGCAACAGCACCCCGAGTTTCCCCCTCGGCGCAGTAATCTTCGTTGGCTTTTCCATGAAAACCCTCGGTTGAATTGTAAGTGGAACTGCACGGGGCTCACCTGTCTAGTTTCCAGGTTGTAGCCCAAACGTTTCATTTTGTAGGAAGCGCCACGGATATGCAAATAAAAACGCCGGCGCGCGCAAGCTTTTCCTTGCTTCAGGGCTCTTCGGTTCGACTACCGACTCATTTCCTCAAGTAACCCTGTTCTCGATGTTACGGCCTCATTGCCCTTGTTTCCACGCGCCGGCGAGTTCCAAGTCCACTTGCACCGCGGGCTTCACCTTCAGCAGCCAGTTGCTGGGATCCTTCAGGCCCCACCGGATGTACGGGACCTCGAACTTCGCGGTGCCCTTCCATGTTCCGCTGCTCATCACCGCGTGCACGGGCACAGTCAGTTCGTGCTCGCTTCCATGCAGCAGGAAGAGCCCGTGCAACTGCACATCCGAGTTCCCCGAAGCCGCGAGCTTGCCTTCCACCTGCGTGGGCCGAAACGCCGCATCCGGAAACTTCGCGCTCTCCAGCACGACTTTGTGCATCTTTTCGTCGCGCGAACTGTTGCCGCTCTCACCGCTCGTTGCAAACACTACAATCTCTCCACCCGCTTTTCCCGTCTCCGGATCGAAGTGCAGCGCCCCGCTCTTCACCGCAAACGTGCCGTGCACCGTGTGCAGCGTGCTATCCACTGTCCAGTGCACCTTTGATTGCCTCGGGTCCACGATCAGGGAAAGCTCCGAAGTGGTTACGGTCGCGGCCTGTTCAAAATGCATTCTGGGTGGCGCTGCACTCGCGGACAAAAGCACCGCCAGCCCCGCTATCGCGGCGGCTCCAATCCCGAATGACTTCCAGCCTGTTACTCGCATGGGACCCCTTTCCCTTTTGGTCATGCGCTCAGAAGTTGCCAGCCCAGTTCTAGCCCGGTACCTACTATTTGCGCGCGGGATGTGCGGCCCATGTGCATCGCCAGCAAGTCCTCAAACAACTGAGGCTTCGACGCCAGCGCCGCGAACGAGCGGCGGCGCAATCCCTCATTCCGCCCCAGCAGGAGCATCAGCTTCCCCATCCTCATGGGACGCCGCGCCAATTCCCGGTGCGCGCGTTCATAACCCGGAAGGTCGTTGCACTCCATAGCCCCCGCCACCGCCAGCGACTGCCGGAAAGCCAGCCGGAGTCCTTCTCCTGTGATGGCATCCACTCCGCCGGAGGCGTCACCCACCAATGCTACGTTTCCGCGCGTCACCCTCTTGAGTCGGTGCATGACCGTGATCGCTCCGCGTTCCCGGCTCGCCAGCTCCGCCCCGGACAATCGCTCGCGCAGCTCCGGCAACTCCTCCAGTACCTTCGCGAAGTCCGCATCTGCAAGCCTTTCGGCCATCACCACGATGCAGACTTCTTCCCGGCCAATCGGGGTAACGTACGCCTGCGCCCCTCGTCCCCAATGAATCTCCATGTATTCCGACCACGGGCGCACGCAATAGTGCCGCCGGGTGGCATAACGCTGCGTGCGCTGGGCCGTGGCCTCCAGCCCGCTCCACCGCCGCACGCGCGAGCTTCCGCCGTCGGCACCCACAATCCAGCGCGTCTGCACCAAACCGCTTTTCAGTTGCACGCCCTCGGGAGTGATTGCCGCTACTGGCGTCTTCCACAGCAGGCGCACGCCGCTGCGTTCCGCCTTGGCCACAAGCATGGCGTGCAAGAGTGGCCGCCGAAAGCCGATTCCCTTTCCCTCGGGAAAATCCGCCGCGACCCGCTTACTCCTCTGGATAAATTGAACTCCGCGAAACGGATAACCGCCGCTGCCATCCAGCGTGATGCCCAGTTCCCGCAGCGCTGCCTGCGTCTCCGGCAGCAGCCCTTCGCCACATGGCTTATCAATGGGAGGCTCCGCGCCGTCTGCCAGCGCGACTGTGAAACCCTTTTTGCGCGCCGCCATCGCGGCCACCAGACCCGCCGGCCCGCCGCCCACCACAAAAACATCCGTCTTGCCGTTCTGTGTCAAATTCTCAGCGCCCTCTGCGCCTACAGTATCGGGCCTACATTCGCCTTGGACTTATCAAGAATGTGTCAACAATGTGTCAGATTCTGACGGCGCGCCTTGCCAGTCCCAGCGCTTCGCTCCAAAACCTCGCCGAGGAATGCGCCTGCGCCACCACGTCCCGAATCGCCGCCACAAATTCGTCCAGATGTTTCTCATCCACCACCAGCGGCGGCGCTGCCTTCAACACCAGGAAGTTGTTCCCACAAATCTGCGTCAAAATGTTCTTTTCGCGGAACATCCGCATCACTACAATCTGCCCGAACATCGCCGGATGAATTCTCCGGAACGCTTCAAACGGCGCCCGCAGCGATAACTTCTTGGGCGCGGTAAACTCGATCCCTGAAAGCAGCCCCATCCCGCGGACTTCCTTCACCATTTCGAAAGGCGCCAGCGCCGAGCGCAGCTTCACCCGGAACTGCTCCCCTAAGCGCAAAGCCCGCGGCCCCAGTTTTTCCTTTTCCAGCACGTCCAGGGTTGCGATTCCCGCGCGCATGGACAAGCTGTTCTCGCTGAATGTGGAAGTGTGCACGATCGCGCGCCGCAAAGACGAGTACACGCCGTCGTACACTTTGTCGGTCATCAGAACGGCACTCACCGGCATCAATCCGCCACTCAGAGCCTTTGCCAGCACTACCATGTCCGGCCGCACGTCAAATTGATGCGCCGCCAGAAAACTGCCCGTCCGGTACATCCCCGTTTGCACTTCGTCCAGAACAAACAGGCTCCCGTAGCGATGGCATAGTTCCTGCGCCGCTTGCAGGTAAGCTCGCGACGGCACGCGGATTCCCGCCTCCGCCTGAAGTGGTTCCACGATGAAAGCCGCATGCCGCCAGGTGGCCAGGGTCTTCTCAAGCGCGCTGATGTCTCCGTAAGGCACGCCCGTCGTATCCGCCAGCAGCGGCCCGAACCCTTCGCGCCAGAAGGCATCGTCCATCAAGGACAGCGCCCCCGTAGTCAGTCCATGGAAGCTGCTCTTGGCGAAAACAATCCCCGTCCGTGCGGTGTTGGCGCTCGCAAACTTGATCGCCGCCTCCACGCCTTCGCTGCCGCTGCTCCCAAAGTAAACTTTCCTTAATCCGCCCCCCGCCAGCTTGCACAACCGCTGTGCCAGCTCACCGGCAATCTCCGGCACGTGGCTTTGCAGCATCGCCGGCCCGCTCTTGTCTAATTCGTCCTTCAGCGCCTGCACGATATACGGGTGATTGTGGCCCGTATTGTGGACGCAATAGCCCGATAAGAAGTCCAGGATGCGCCGACCGTCCCGCGTGAACAGTTCCGTTCCGGCACACCGCTCGTACTCCACATTCATGTCCAACAGGTTCAGCAGTGCGACCCACTGCGGGTTTACGTATTCTTCGTAGGCTGAAGTAGATACCGCAGATGAAACACTTGTTGCGCGCAGCGTCGTCATATTTGTCTACAGATGCCCGTCACTCGCAACTGGATGTACAGCAACTGCCATTTTTTTCATATTCCTAGACCACAATGCCGGTCGGCGACGCCCGGCAACAGCTCCCGACAGGCACGCGTCCAACCCACCGCAGGGGCAGACTTCCCTATAATCTGCGCTTATTTTCCATAGCATTTCTATTAATTTGACTCATCCCCCTCTTTCCTCCAACCTAGTGAGTGTCTGGGGGCGTACGCGCTGTCGCGTATCACCTCGTCAATTTTGGATGTCGTCTGCATTCCTGGGCAACCGGACGACTTGCCTCGCGCCAGGAAACGGTTCTGCGGTCATTTCCGCTGGCGCATGGCGAAAATCGTAGCTGTTGTGCTGCGCAACTCTGGAGTTTTGGGGCCATCCTCCAGACGGGAAGATGGCCCCGATTTGTTTTTGCTTCTTGCGCGCAGTTTGGAGGGACGCCGCTGTGACCGAACGTTCGCTGAAGTCCCGCAGTTCCGCTCTCGTGGATGGCAATAACCGCGCCCCCGCTCGCGCCATGCTTCGCGCCTCCGGACTCAAGGACGACGATTTCACCAAGCCACTCATCGGCATCGCCAACACCTGGATCGAAATCGGGCCCTGCAACTACCACCTTCGCGAACTTGCGGAGCACGTGCGCGCCGGCATCCGCGCCGCAGGCGGGACGCCCCTGGAATTCAACACGGTTTCCATCTCCGACGGCATCACCATGGGCACGGACGGCATGCGCGCCTCGCTAATCAGCCGCGAAGTCATCGCTGACTCGATCGAACTTGTCTCCCGCGGCAATCTTTTCGACGGCCTGGTCGTACTGGTGGGCTGCGACAAAACGATTCCTGGTGGCATTTTGGCCCTGGTCCGTTTGAATATTCCCGGACTGGTTCTTTATGGCGGCTCCATCGCGCCCGGCAAATTTGAGGGCCATTCGGTGACCATTCAGGATGTTTACGAAGCCGTTGGGGCACACGCGCGCGGCAAAATTACGGATAAACAACTGAAAGAACTCGAATGTTCCGCTTGCCCTGGCGTGGGCGCCTGCGGCGGGCAGTTCACCGCCAACACCATGGCCCTGGTCTGCGAATTCCTGGGAATCGCTCCCATGGGCGCGTCCAGCATTCCCGCCACGGACAAGGGCAAAGCGCAGGCGGGCGAACTCGCCGGCAAGCTGGCCATGGATCTGCTCCGCAAAGACCTCACGCCGCTGAAGATTATCACCAAGAGGGCCATCGAAAATGCCATCGCGGGAGTCGCCGCTACCGGGGGTTCCACCAACTCCGTTCTGCATCTTCTCGCCATCGCCCGCGAGGCAGGAATTCCTCTCTCGATCGACGATTTTGATCGCATCAGTTCGCGCACGCCCATCCTCGCTGACTTAAAACCTGGAGGACGATTTGTCGCAACCGATCTATATGCAGCCGGCGGCACTCCGCTGGTCGCAAAGCGTATGCTTGAAGCTGGCCTCCTCAAAGGAGACGCGATCACCGTCACCGGCCGCAGCCTCGCCCAAGAAGCGTCCGCCGCAAAAGAAACCCCGGGCCAAGAAGTCGTCCGCGCTAATAACAACCCGCTCAAATCGACGGGCGGCTTAGTCATTCTTCACGGCAATCTTTCTCCGGAAGGCTGCGTCATCAAGGTCGCCGGGAGCAACACACAAACCTTCCGCGGCCCCGCGCGTGTTTTCGATGGCGAAGAAGCCGCGTTTGCCGCCGTCAACAAGAGCCAAATCAAAGCCGGGGATGTGGTGGTGATTCGTTATGAAGGTCCCCGCGGCGGACCCGGCATGCGTGAAATGCTCGCGGTGACCGCGGCTCTGGTCGGCGCAGGTCTCGGCGATTCTGTCGCCCTGGTGACCGATGGGCGTTTCTCCGGCGCCACGCACGGCCTCATGGCCGGCCACGTCGCGCCCGAAGCGGTTGTGGGCGGCCCCATCGCCGCGCTTCGTGACGGCGACACCATCGTGTTCGACATTCCCAAGCGCAATCTTTCCGTCGAACTCACCGACGGCGAAATCCGGCAGCGCCTCGCTACCTGGAAAACGCCCAAGCCCCGCTTCACCAGCGGCGTCATGGCCAAGTACGCCTATCTCGTTTCTTCTGCCTCGCTTGGCGCGGTCACTTCCCTGCCCGATTCTTTTTCATCCGGTTCCCTGCCGGGATCCTCGGGGAGAACTCTATGAAAATGACTGGTGCGGAAATCCTTTGTGAAACATTGACACGCCTCGGCGTGCGTCACATCTTCGGCTATCCCGGCGGCGCGATTCTTCCGGTCTACGATGCGCTTGGCAAATCCAAGCTCCATCACATTCTCGTGCGCCACGAACAGGGCGCCACGCACATGGCCGACGGCTACGCGCGCGCCACGGGCGGCATCGGCGTCGCCATGGCCACTTCCGGTCCCGGCGCCACCAACATGGTCACCGGCATCGCCACGGCCATGCTGGATTCTTCCCCGGTGGTCTGCATCACCGGACAAGTTAGCAGCAAGGTGCTCGGCTCTGATGCCTTCCAGGAAGTGGACATCACCGGCATCACCATGCCGATCACCAAATACAACGTGGTGGTTTCCAGGGCGGAAGATATCGCGCGCACGCTCCGCGAAGTTTTCATTATTGCCCAGTCCGGACGTCCCGGCCCGGTGCTCGTGGACTTCACCAAGGATGCGCAACAGGCTTCTGCCGAATTCGATTGGGAGGCGTGCGCTCCGAACCTGCCGGTGAAGCGCATTCGCAACAACCATAAACAAGACGAATTTGACCGCGCGGTCGAGTTGCTGAACACGGCCAAGCGCCCGGTGATTCTTGCCGGACGCGGCATCATGCTCTCCGGCGCCATGCGCAAGCTCGAGGAATTCGTTCGCACCAGCAACATCCCCGTGGCCATGACGCTCCTCGGCATTGGTTGCTTCCCGGCCAGCGATCCGATGAACCTTGGGATGATGGGCATGCACGGCGAAGCCTGGGTCAACACCGCGATTCAGGAAGCCGACCTGCTGATCGCCGTGGGCATGCGCTTCGATGATCGCGTTACCGGCGACCTGCGCACTTATGCGCGCAACGCCCAAAAAATCCACATCGAAGTGGATCGCGCCGAGATCAACAAAAACGTTCACGTGGACGCTGCTTTGGTGGGCGATGCCGGCGAAACTCTAACCAGACTCCTGCCGCACATCCACGAGCGCGATCACTCTTCCTGGCTGGCGCATATCAAGGAGTTGAAAGGTGATTCCGCGGTTCGCGATATTCAGAGCCTTCCGGACAGCGGCCATCTTTACGCCGCGCACGTTATCAACGATCTCTGGAAGGTCACCAGGGGCGAGGCCATCGTGGTCACCGACGTGGGCCAGCACCAGATGTGGGAAGCGCAGTATTACCACCACGATCGCCCGCGCTCGTTGATCACTTCTGGCGGGCTTGGCACCATGGGATTTGCGCTGCCCGCCGCGATTGGCGCAAAGTTCGCGCGGCCCGACGCCGAAGTCTGGGCGATTGTCGGCGATGGCGGTTTCCAGATGACTTCCTGCGAACTCGCCACGATTGTCCAGGAAAAGATAAACGTCAAGATTGCCATCATCAACAACGGCTATCTCGGCATGGTCCGCCAGTGGCAGGAGTTTTTCTACGACAAGCGGTACGTGGCCACGCCGCTGGTCGCGCCCGATTTTGTTTCGTTGGCGAATGCCTTCGGCATCCGCGGGGAGCGCATCACTTCGCGCGCGGAAGTCATTTCAACGATTGAGTCGGCGCGTCACACCGAGCAACCCGTTCTGCTCGACTTCCGCGTCGAACAGGAAGATTCCGTGTATCCGATGGTCGCGGCCGGCGCGGCGCTTCACGATATGATTCGCCGGCCCAGCAGCCCGTTGGTGGAATCCGCCACCCAGCCTTAGGATTTAGCATTAGGAAAGTCGTGCCCCGCTGGACCCGCGCTCGGCAAAATGAAATCATATCCGGGGATATTGCACTGCTCCCGGCCTGATCGGGAGCGCTTGCGGGAATGAGAAAATCGAGGATCGCATGCAAACCATCGTCGCTTACGTCGAGAACAAGCCTGGTGTACTGAACCGGGTCGCTTCCCTCACCCGGCGCCTGGCCATCAACATTGATTCGCTTACCGTCGGCCCCACCGAAAACGAAGCGATTGCCCGCATGACTCTTTGCGCGCACACGGATGCGCGCGGCGCCCACCGGCTGGAAGCCAGCCTGGAAAAACTCGTAGATGTCCTCCTGGCCGAAAATATTACCGACCGTTCCATGCTGGAGCGCGACCTGGCGCTCATCAAAGTTTCCGCCGACCAGCAGAACCGCCCCCACCTGATGGAACTCATCAAGGTGTTTCGCGCGCGCGTGGTGGACGTGGCCCCCGAATCCTTGATCGTGGAAGTTTCCGGTACGGTGGACAAAATCGACGGCTTGCTGGAGGTTCTGCGTCCATTCGGCGTGCTGGAAATGGCGCGCACCGGACGCATCGCCATGACGCGCGGCAACGATCTGCTGCGTCCCCCTGGCGCGGCTGAAACTGCCCCCGTGGTGCCTGCTCCTTCCGCCAAATAATTCCGCAGGGTTGCGGCCACGCTGGACCCGCGTGACACGAACTCGACAATTTTAAGATTTTCGGCCGCCGCGCGGCCCACGAAAGGAACAACGAACGCAATGGCAAATCTCTACTACGACAAAGATGCAGACCTCTCCCTGATCCAGAAGAAGAAGGTCGCGATTATCGGCTACGGCTCGCAAGGCCACGCGCACGCTCTGAATCTGCGCGATTCCGGAGTCTCCGTGGTCGTCGGACTTCCTGTGGGCAGCGCTTCGCGCGCCAAGGCGCAAAACGATGGCCTCACCGTGAAAACGCCCGCGGAAGCCGCCGCTTGGGCGGATGTCATCATGATTCTTGCGCCGGATACGCGCCAGCCGAAGCTCTACAAAGAGGCTATCGAACCGAATCTTACGCCTGGCAAGACGTTGATGTTCGCGCACGGCTTCAATATCCGTTTCGGCGCGATCACGCCGCCGAAGACCGTGGATGTTTCCATGATCGCGCCGAAGGCACCCGGCCATCGCGTACGCGAAGTTTTCGTTGAGGGCGCCGGCACGCCTGCGTTGCTTGCGGTTGAACAGGACGCCACCGGGCAAGCCAAAGCGCTGGCGCTCTCCTACGCCAAGGGGCTGGGTTCAACACGCGCAGGGGTGCTTGAAACTACCTTCACGGAAGAAACCGAGACGGATCTTTTCGGCGAGCAGGCCGTTCTCTGCGGTGGCGTGAGCGAACTGATCAAGGCGGGCTTTGAGACTCTGGTGAATGCCGGCTACCAGCCGGAGGTGGCTTACTTCGAGTGCCTCCACGAATTGAAGCTCATCGTGGATCTGATTTATCGCGGCGGACTGAGCTACATGCGCTATTCCGTCAGCGACACGGCCGAGCAAGGCGACTATCATGCTGGCCCGCGCATCGTCACGGCGCAAACGCGGGAAGCCATGAAAAAGCTGCTGGCGGAAATTCGCGATGGCAGCTTCGCCAAGGCCTGGATCGAGGAGAACGAAAAGGGCTGCCCGAATTTCCTGGCTAAGCGCAAAACCGAACAGCAAAGCCACCTCGAGCAACTCGGGCCGAAGCTGCGGTCCATGATGCCCTTCCTTCATCCCATACTCGCGCCGGGAGTGGCCGAGGCCGCCGCCTCCGCCAAGAAGTAGCCGCATCCATACGATTGCTCAATTGGGGTCCGGCGGTGCTGGGCCCCATCCCATCAAGGCGTCAGCATTTTTGCCACCCCGCCATTCCTTTCACAACCAAGTTGATCGCCAGGCGCCACGCTTTTGCTTTATGATTTCCCGTATGCCAAACGAGGCCAGTTCCAAAGAGCATTCCGCGTACCTGCGGCTAGGCACGTCTTCGTTCACCGCCGAGGGCTGGGAAAACACTTTTTATCCGAAAGGCATGCAGGCGCGCGATTACCTCTCCTACTATGCAACGCAGTTTGATACGCTGGAGATTGACGCGACGTTTTACCGCATCCCCGCCGAATCCACGGTGAAAGGCTGGTACGCGAAGACACCCGCGAATTTCCTGTTTGCGTTGAAGGCTCCGCAGGAAATCACGCACGAACGCGTCCTGGTGGATGCCGAACCAACTTTGAAGGAATTCCTGCGTGTGACCGATCATCTGGGCGAAAAGCGCGGGCCAATCCTGTTCCAGTTCCAATACTTCAACAAAAAGGCCTTCGCTACGCCCGCGGATTTTCTGGCGCGGCTGAAGCCATTTCTCGAGAAGCTACCCTCGGAGCCGCGTTTTGCCCTGGAAATCCGCAACAAAGCCTGGCTGGGCCTGGCGCTCTTCGATCTTTTGCGGAAACACAACATCGCCCTGGCCCTAATTGACCACCCGTGGATGCCGCGCCCGCGCGAGTGGTTCGCCAAAGGCGACGCCATCACCTCCGATTTCACGTACATCCGCTGGTTGGGGGACCGCAAGGCCATCGAGGAGCTTACGAAAACGTGGGACGCCACGATCGTGGACCGCACGCGCGACCTGCAGGATTGGGTGGAAGCCTGCCGCAACTTTATGAAGCGCAAAATCCGCGTCTTTGCGTTTGCCAATAACCACTATGCGGGGCATGCCCCAGCCACGCTGCGTCTTTTCAGCGAGCTGATGGAAAAGTAGGGCCGCGATTTGTCAGCGCGCGCACGGACCACTTTGTCTGATATCTGCAGTTGAAGAGGGATTCATCGCACAAAAAACGTGCGATGGAAAACCGTACCTCCACTCCGGGACGGCAAAAGGCGCCGTCCCTCCGGTCGGAAAGACAAATTTTGGGTGGTGGCTTTAGCGGCTTTGCGCCGGGGCTGAAGCCCCGACCTCCTAAAGAAAAGACTTGTTCCACAAGCTATGAAGCCGTGCCCTCCCGGGAGCCATTTATGGGATGACTTGTACTGGGAATTAGGAAGAGAAGAATTGCGAGGGGAGAATCAGCCCAGGTTGGTTTTGCCGAGCTCGGCGACACGCCGTTCGTAGATCATCTCGCAGAGGCCCTTCTTGTTGTAAAAGCGAAACACGATCTTGTGGCCGGCTTCGATTTTCGCGCGCGACTTCAGCACCGTGCCGTTCAAAACCACCCAACTGCCGTTCACCAGGTACTCGCCCTCGCGGCCCTGCAATTCAAAATGCCCGTCCGTTTTCAAGCAGAGCGGCGCGGCTTTGCAGGGCACGGCCTTGCCCGCCACCAGCGCCTGCGTGCATTCATACTCTCCCGCAACCTCTGCGCTCTGCGCCCGAGCCGCGCGGCCCACCAGGAGCGTTGCGACGGTCAGGCTACTTGCCAGCGCCAGAGTTCTGCCGATTCGGGACTGCATGTCTGCCTCCCAGCAAGAAACACAAGTCGAGCAGGCTTTTCGGAACCTCTCACAAGTTGCAACTCTCTTACCACCGGGGCGATACGCCATGGCACAGAAAACACGCCAGTTAGCGCCAGTGAAGGCTGCCGCGCCAGGGCCCTTGGGAACACCTGTTCACTTTTCGCACGTTGGAGGGAACTCTTTTGCGGTACTTCGCCGCAAGTACTTACAGCGAGCGGTACCCGACTCTTTGGCAAAGGTTGCGTTAATCTACGGGTAATTCAGGGATGGCGGCGCCGTCCTTGCGCGGGTCGGAGGCGCCGTAGTTGATGCCCTTGGCAAAATCGCGCAGAACCGCCTGGCCCCCGCCGACGTCCGAGGAGAAGGTGCCGAGGAGGGTGATCTTGTGCCCCTTGGCGGTGAGCTCGTCCCGTGTCTTCTGGGAGAAACGGTTCTCCATCGCGACGTCGCAGCCTTCAAAGGTACGTTTGGTGAATCGCGGAGCCTCCAGGGCCGCCTGAATGTTCATCTTGAAATCCACCAGATTCGCGATGAATTGCGCGTGAGCTTGCGACTGATTCCAGCCGCCCATGATGCCGAACGCCATGCGGAGATCGCCCTTCTGTGCAAACCCGGGGATGATGGTGTGGCGGGGACGCTTGCGGCCGGCCAGCGCGTTCGGCGAGCTGGCGTCCAGCGTGAAGAGTGCTCCGCGATTGTGCAGCGCAAAGCCCGTTCCCGGCGCGACGATCCCGGAGCCAAATTCGCTGTAGTTACTCTGGATCAGCGAAACCATGTTGCCTTCGCGGTCCACCACTGACAGATATGTCGTGTCGTTGCCCACGGGCAAATTCCCGGCGGGCACGGCGCAATCCGCGTGGTCCGGATCAATCAGCTTTGCGCGCTGTGCCGCCCATTCTTTTGAGAGGAGGGTCTGCACGGGCAATTTCTGGCCGCGCGGATCGCCAATATATTTGGCCATATCCGCGTAAGCAATTTTCTTGGCCTCGATCATAGCGTGGAGCGCTTTGACGGAGCCGAAGCCATAATCCTTCTGGCCGAGGGGGAAATTCTCCATGATATTGAGCATCTCGAGGGCAGCAAATCCCGTGCCGTTGGGAGGCATTTCGTAGACGGTCCAGTCGCGATAGGTGGTGGAGATGGGCTCAATCCACTCGCCGGAGTATTCGGCCAGGTCGGCGGCGGTCATTGTGCCGCCATGACGCTTCATGGTTTCCAGAATGCGGCGAGCGATTTCGCCCTTGTAGAAAGCGTCGCGGCCGTGCTCGGCAATTTGCTGCAGAGACCAGGTGAGTTCCGGGTTGCGGAAGACTTCGCCGGTCTTCGGTGGGTGATCGTGCGGCAAGTAGAGCTTGGCGGCAGTTTCGTCGCCACGTAGGTAGTCCTCGGCACTTCCCCAGTACATCGCCACCCACTCCGTGACCGGGTAGCCATTCTGCGCCGTGTTGATTGCGGCCGCCAAATCTTCGCTGAGCTTCTTGCGCCCGAATTTATCCGCAAGTTTCTGCCAGCCGTCCACGGTGCCGGGAACGGTGATGGTATGGATGCCGAATGCCGGCATATCGCGCAAGCCAAGTTTGTGGAGCGCTTCGATGGTGAGGCCTTTCGGCGCCCAACCGCTGGCGTTCAGGCCGTAGAGCTTGTTGGCCTTCGCGTCGTAAACAATCGCGAACAAATCTCCGCCAATGCCGTTCATCATCGGAGAGACGACGCCCATCATGGCGTTGGTGGCGATCGCGGCATCCACGGCGTTTCCGCCGCGCTCCAGGATGCGTGCGCCGGCCTGCGCGGCCAGCGGAGATTCCGCGGCCACAATGCCATTGCGCGAAATGACCATGGAGCGGGCTTGCGCGCGGTCCTGTGCGGTGGATGTGCCTGGAATCATGCTGCAGGCAAGATACAGCAAAGCGGCGGGTGTTGCGAAGTGGCGTCTCAAGCGGTCGTCCCTCATTTCAAAAATGCCAGAGCTGCAATCACGTCGAATTTCGTTAGGGTGCCAGCACTGTATCGCGGGATAAGCAGTCCCGCAAGGGGGCGGAAGCGAGCGAAATGGGTAAGTAGTTTGCGGCAAGTACGTCGGGACTTAGTCTCTCTTTTCAGGGCGCTCAAGTTAGGTTACCTTGTGCTCTGGAGCAGTTGGCTATGGATTGGTCGTGTGCCTTACGGTTTCTCCTCAGCGTGATTTTGGCCGCGTCTTTAGGCTTGGCCGAAGAACAGGAAGAGGAAGGCAAGGCACTCGTTGATCGCGCTAAGCAGTTGTCTGACATACGCGCCGAGGGCGCACCGGCCTTCCGGCTAAAGACGAGTTTCAAGGTTTTTAAGGAAGACTCGACAGTAACTGAGGGAACCTACACCGAGACATGGGTATCGCGAAGGCAATGGCGCAGGGAAACCGTCCTGGGTGACTTCCGAAAAATAGTGGTCGCCAATGGAAACAAACGCTGGCTTCTGAACAGCACCTCTGCGGAGCCTGAGGGCGCGGAAGAAGCAGGAATCAAGATGGCGTCACTGAGGTTCCCCCCCGAGTTTTGGAAGCCAGAAAAAATCGAAGATCGGGACCTCGGTTCGTTGGCGGCACGATGCATGGAGACAAAACCCGACTACACGGGTGGTAAGTCGTTGCTGTGTTTCGATAAAGATACGGGAACGCTTGCGGCTGAGGTCTTGCCGCTACAAGTGCGAGATCGAATCGTGGACCACGCGTGCGAATACCGAGACTATGGAAAATTTGGTGAGAAGGTCTTCCCACGAGTGGTCCGGTGCTTTGAGGGACCTAGGCCCACGTTTGAGGAAAATCTCCTTCAGTTGAGCACGGAGCCTTCGCCGGATCCGGCGTTGTTCGCGCGTCTGGAAGGGGGAACCGAGTCCGTCAATTGCCTAGGTGCTGCGAAACCGCCAACCCTCCTCTATTCGCCCCGGCCAGTGCCACCCAGAATTGAGAATCCCAAGAATTCTGTTGTCCTCCGGTTGATTGTTGGGACGGACGGCAAGCCGCACGATCTCAGAGTGGTCGGGTCAGTGGATAAGGCGTTTGATAACGCCGCGATGGAGGCAGTGCGGCGCTGGCGATTCAAGCCTGCAACCTTTTGCGGTGAACCGATTGCGACTCGGATAGACGTCAACATAAAGTTCCAGATAATCGGAGCTCCCCCATAATGCGCGGCCCAGACCGGATAACTCCTGATCGGAAACTGACCGGCGAAGGAAGCGAAAATCCAGGTTTGGCCTGCAGATCAGGACACGCGGAATTCATTGCGCTGTTAGTCGCACTGTGAGTTGGTGCGGCAGGCAGAATCCGATAGAATGCTGCCGTGCCCCAAAGTCCTCCCCGAAAACCGAAGGCTCCGCCCGCCGACCCGTTTGTGGCGCGCATGGATGCCCTGCTGGCGGGCCGCAACTCTGATCCTTTTGGCGTGCTCGGGCCCCAGCCCATTGAGACGCCCGCGGGGCGCCGTTGGCTGGTGCGCCTGTTGCAGCCGCGAGCGGTGGATGCTCATCTCCTGTGGGGCACGCAAGCTGATTCCCTGCCCATGAAGAAAGTCCGGCCGGAGGGTGTCTACGAGGCGGAACTTCCCTTGGTGAGCGACTTGGCTCCGGCTCCTTCGAGCTATCGCATCCGCTGCCGCATGGATTATGGCGCTGTGGTCGAAGGCCACGACGCTTACGCGTTTCCCTATCTGCTCAGCGAGTTTGATCTTTACCTCATGGGCGAAGGGCGGCACTACGACACCTACGAGAAGCTGGGCGCACATATCAAGACGGTGGACGGCGTTTCCGGCGTGCACTTTGCCGTGTGGGCTCCCAGCGCGCGCCGCGTCAGCGTGGTGGGCGACTTCAATGGCTGGGACGGCCGCGTCCATCCCATGCGCACGCGCGGCTCTTCCGGCATCTGGGAGATGTTTCTCCCTGACCTCGGCGAGGGCGCCATCTACAAATACGAAATCATCGGCCCGCGCGGCGAGATGCTGCCGCTGAAGGCCGATCCCTACGGCTTCTTTGCGGAGCTGCGGCCGAACACCGGCTCGGTTGTGGCGCGTCTGGACAATCACAACTGGGCGGACGCCGACTGGATGGCGCAACGCCCACAGAGAAACTGGCTGCAGCAGGCGATCTCCGTGTACGAAGTGCATTTGGGCTCCTGGCGCCGCATGCCTGCAGAGCACAACCGCTGGCTCAGCTACCTCGAACTGGCCGATCAACTGATTCCTTACGTCAAGGATCTCGGCTACACACACATTGAACTGATGCCGGTGATGGAGCATCCCTTTGACGGCTCCTGGGGCTATCAGACCCTCGGCTATTTCGCTGCCACCAGCCGTTACGGGACGCCCTCGGAGTTTATGGCCTTTGTGGACCGCTGCCATCAGGCGGGACTTGGAGTGCTCCTGGATTGGACGCCGGCACATTTCCCGCGCGACACGCACGGCCTGAGTCTTTTTGACGGCACGCACCTCTACGAACATTCCGACCCGCGCCAGGGCACGCATCCGGACTGGGGCACGCTCGTTTATAACTACGGGCGCAACGAAGTGCAGAACTTCCTGATCTCCAATGCGCTGTTCTGGCTGGACAAGTACCACATTGACGGGTTGCGCGTGGATGCCGTCGCCTCCATGTTGTATCTGGATTATTCGCGCAAGGAGGGCGAGTGGATACCGAACCGCTACGGCGGGCGCGAGAATCTGGATGCCATTGATTTCTTCAAGCGCATGAATGAAGTGGCGCACTTGCGATTTCCCGGTGTGCTGACCATCGCGGAGGAGTCCACGGCGTGGCCAAGCGTGTCACGCCCAACGTATCTCGGCGGGCTGGGGTTCAGCCTGAAGTGGAACATGGGCTGGATGAACGACACGCTGCACTATTTCTCCAAGGATCCCGTTTTCCGACGCTACGAGCACAACAAGCTGACGTTTTCGTTGCTTTATGCTTTCTCTGAAAATTTCATGCTGCCCTTTTCCCACGATGAAGTCGTGCACGGAAAGAATTCCCTTCTGCACAAAATGCCGGGGGACATGTGGCAGCAGTTCGCCAATCTGCGGCTGCTGTTCGCCTATCAATGCGCGCATCCGGGGAAGAAGCTGCTCTTCATGGGGCAGGAGTTCGGGCAGCGGAACGAGTGGTACGAAGCGGAGAGCCTGGACTGGCATCTGCTGCAGTACGAACCGCATCGCGGCGTGCAGAACCTGGTGCGCGATCTGAACCGGCTGCTCGCGGCGGAACCGGCGCTGCACCAGGTGGATTTCGACTGGCAGGGTTTTGAGTGGATTGACGCGAACGATTCGGACAACAGCGTGTATTCGTTTATCCGCCGCGGCAAGAATCCCGACGACGTGATTCTGGCGGTGCTGAACGCCACGCCGGTGGTGCGGTATGGCTATCGCCTGGGCGTGCCGCGCGCCGGGCACTATGAAGAAGTGCTGAACACCGATGCCGCAGTTTACGGCGGCACAAATGTAGGCAATCTGGGCGGCATGAACGCCGACGAGCACGCCTGGCAAGGCCGCCGCCACTCACTCGCGCTCACGCTGCCGCCGCTTGCCGCCGTCTTCCTCAAGTGGCGTCAAGCCTGACGAGCTTTTTAGCTGCGTGCCCTGCACTTCGGTTTTACGTGTGGGGGTTTTGACTTTTCCTGGCGCTGTCTGAGTCACCCGCCACAATGGTCTTCAGTTCGCCGCCTACTTACCACGCCCTCTCTTTGCTCTTGCTCCGCCCCAGAAATAGAAAATCACGGCAGCAGTGGCAAGCAGCACCACGATGATTGCCAATGCCACCGGGTGCCCGTGTACCCTGATGAACGCGATGATCTTCCGTCCATAACGCGCGGCCAGGTAGGCCAGGAGCATGTATCTGGAGATTCGCCCGAGCGCGAGCGCCGCCAGGAATTTTCTCACCGGATATTGCATAGCGCCCGCCGCAAGCAGGAATGGAACCATGGGCACAGGCGGCGGCAGCAGAGCGGGGATGACAATCGCGCCAAATCCCCATCGCGCGAAAATCTGGCAAACTTTGTCCACTTTCCGGCGAGAGAACCTGCGTTCGAGCGCTGCTTTCCCTCCTTTGCGCGCCAACCGGTACGTGACAAACCCTCCAATCACCGAACCCGCCGTGGCCATCACCGCGTAATAAAGCCACAACTGCTGCTGGCGCGCGGAAAGCACAATCGTTGCCACATCCATGGCGCCCGGCATCGGAAGGGGGGAACTGTCCAGCAGTCCGAGGGGAATCAGGCCCAAGCCGCCGAGGTGAAACATCCAGCGCCGCAAGCCTCGTGCCAGCGTCGGCAGCGATGCCGCTATTAGGTGACCGATAGGCAAGCAGAATCCACTTCTCCGATGACCCTACTGATCGGGAGTAATCGAATGCCGGGCCGCGACTGGATTCGAACCGTCAAATTGGTGGATTACGACACTATTGTTGCCAGGCCGAACGCAGCTCTCCTAAACTGTCGTCGCCAGCTCACCACTGGTGAAGCCCGTCCCACCAGGACCCCGGAGATCGGATTCTCCATGCCGGTCCGCTGAGTTTAGGGAGAATCGGACGCTGACAATCGCCTCATCCCACAAGGTCTTTTTGACGAGTCGTCTTCACAGCTCTCAAAATGCCGATTCCCAAAAGTACCAGCGCGCCCGCGACGATCCAGTGCCAGGGAATGTGCATGAGGTGAGCGGCATAGATCAGGCCGACGATTACGATCGCGAATCCAGCTGAGTAAAGGCCGAAGGACATAGCATCTCCTGGCCTCATGTTAGTTCACCTGGACTAGTTTCTTCTGTTCAGAAAGATACACATCGCGAGATTGACGCCTGGCGCAGGCTTAGCCCTCTCGTTTTTGTCGCCTCTGTCATCCCGAGCGGAGCGACCCGACTTTCTTTTGCGCGCTGAAGTTTGGCGCGTCGGGTCGCGTAGCGCGATTTGTGCGCCCCGTGCGCTTCGCCGGGGTCGAGGGATCTCTCTGGCTCTCCTTTGCGACCCTTGCGTGCCTAGCGGCTGGTGTAGGCCTAACGCGCCGAAGCACACACTTCTCTGCCTATTAGCGCTCCGCTGTCATTTTCTAAAGTGGCAGGCTGCCCCCGTGAAGCCCAAATTTATCCCTTTGACTGTGCCCCCGGTGCATGAGAGCCTCTTCAGCTTGGGAAAGAACGAGAAAAAGACATGAACTCACTATTGCGGTTCTTTTTCATCCCCCCACAAGGTGCAGCGAGCATCCTACTGATCCGCCTGGCGGTCGGGCTGATTTTCTTCACGCAAGGCATCCTCAAGTACATCGACCCGAATATGGGTGTGGCTCGTTTCACGCGGATTGGATTTCCACATCCTCATTTCACAGCGCACTTTGTGGGAACTTTTGAGATCGTGTGCGGCGTGCTGGTTTTGCTCGGACTCTGGACCAGGGCATCGGCCGTTCCACTGTTGATTGTAATCGCCACGGCGATCGCGACCACGAAGGTTCCCGAGCTATTTCATGCCGGCCAGGGCTTCTGGTACATGGTCAGCGACGCCCGCACCGACTTCGCGATGTTCTGCTCGCTGCTCTTCCTGATTTCGGTGGGTGGCGGCGCGTGGTCTCTGGACGCGCGACGCGGGAAGGGTGGCGCAGGCCTAACGCGCTGAGTCAACTTGGGGCGGCAACGGCGTTGGGTGCCGCACTCGGGCCCACATCCGCTTCCTACAAGGGATAGTGTGCGAATGATATACTCGGCCCGTGGGTCTGGAGACAGAAATCGCAGACGGTTTTCTGCCTCAGCCGCCAGGGATAGCTCGACCGTGAACTCAAGTCCAACCTTTCCGGAGAAGATCACTCGTCGCGAAATGAAGGTGGCCATCAGGCGCTCTGGCTACCTTCTGGAACAGAGGGTAGCCGCCACAATCCGCGACAATGGCTACCACGTTGAAACCAACCCCAGCTTCAAAGATCCTCTAACGGGGAAGTCGAGGGAGTACGACGTCTCGGCCGTGATTGTATTTGATCTCTTGGGGCGCAAGCGAAAGATCGATTTCCTTTGGTTCCATATCCTGTGCGAATGTGAAAACAATGAGCAACCCGTAGTATTCTTTGAGGATGAGCCTGCAGATCCAGACTTGATCCATCTCGGTATCGTATGTTCTGGTTTACCTCTGCGATTTAGGAAGAGAAATCAAACTGTAGACATTTCCGAGTTTCTGCATTTCGATGGCTTTCACCATTCATGGAAATGGCCTTGCGCGACCCAGTACTGCTCTTTTCAGCGGAAACACCAGAATGCGCCGTGGATTGCTCTACATGACGAAGCGCACCATGCCACCGTCACGAACCTACTTGCCGCTCTGGAGTGTGAAATTGATGAGCACTATGGATTACTTGAGAAGGGGCGCTTCTCGCGTGACACCGCAAGCGTCAGTGTCTATTATCCCCTCCTCGTCCTGGGGGGACCTCTTTACCTCGCCCGTGAATCCAAACGGGGCCTGGTGCTTCATCCGAGGAGTTATTTACAGTATAAGAAGGAAACTTGGGTCGGCGAGCGGCGAAGCGAATACCGCGTTGACGTGATACAGGAGGGCTATGTCCCGCGATACCTCCGCATTTTAGAGAAGGAGTTGAGGGAGATAAGAAAAGCGGCCGAAATGAAAAAGGTCGACTTCCTGCTTGGACTAACAAGGGAATTGGACAAATTAAGTCCCCGGAGGAAAAGCGCCCCGATCAGAATTCTGCTGGATCCTCGATTCGAATAAACGCCGTTCAGCGGCTGATTAGATGACGGTGTCGGCTCCCTCGACCGAGTAGACTTGGTTGCTGTTGAACGACCAAGGCTCGGAAAAAGGAGCCGAGCAATGTTAATTATAGGTTGTGATTTTCACACGCGCT